>JAEEGL011845493.1_pt1 | contig 29897 bp, 20 predicted proteins | sample 9134231 | NCBI WGS metagenome assembly JAEEGL01 (sample SAMN16246548, study PRJNA631951) | gut metagenome | biome: gut microbiome; feature: rumen; material: fiber-attached | host: Bos | place: Iran: Karaj | collected 2018-10
AAGCGACCCACTATGCCAATTTGCGGTTGTGAATCGCTTTCAAATTTGTATCTTTGCATAGGTAGACACAACTGAGAGACTATTTTCAAGTTTCAGCTGATTGTTGTGAATCGCTTTCAAATTTGTATCTTTGCATAGGTAGACACAACCTGATTATGGGTACTCGTGTGAGAATCTGAGGTTTGCGTTTACTATTCAAAAATAAAAAAAATGAGACCTATGCAAATAAAAATCCAGTCTTTCGACTGGATTTTTTTGTTCTATTATGGTGCTCTGAAACGATATGTGAATGGATTCTGCTGTTGGGTAGTGCAAACTCGAGTTGTCAAAATGCACAGAAACAGGGGATGTCCTGTGTAAAAGATGAAAAATATTGGCATGCGTCTTTCTAAAACAATTCCAGCTGTTGTCCTGGCGCATTTGGCTTTTGAGGCTTTTTTCCGTAGTAGATTTCTATTTCTCCAAATTGCTTGTCCGTTATAGTAAGAATACCAATCTTACCAAATTCTGGAAGGAAAGATTTCACACGTTTCACATGAACTTCCATATTCTCCTTGCTTCCGCAATGACGCACATATATGGAGAACTGGAACATGGTGAAACCGTCACGTTGCAGATTCTTACGAAAGTCCATATAGGCTTTCTTGTCCTTTTTGGTCTCGGTCGGTAAATCAAAGAAAACAAGTATCCACATAACCCTATATTCGCTGAATCGAGAAAAATCATACAACATAACACTTCACTCTCTTGTAGGGTAGCTGATTTGACGTATCTCACCCTTCATACATTTATACACACTTGCTGTAGTGATACCTGCTGCTATCATCAGAGGACTGCGTTTGCCGTCAATAATGACATCAAGCACAGGAATCTGCAACAGTTTTGCCTTTATGTCCTTTGTTAGTTCTGTATAATCGTCTTCTTCTGCCATAATCTGTATGACAAGTTCATCTACGTATGGACGATACGGCTCCATAATGTCATCCGCAAGGCAGTACGCATTATATCTATTGTGATGATGAATGCCAAGTGTCGGTAGTAACCCACTGCTCACAAGCGCTCTGGCTATGATAGCACGTAGAATGGCGTAGCCATAGTTTAGAAGGTTGTTTGGAGGCTCACCTTCTCTTCCACGGACAAAGTCGGGACACTCTGGGAAGATATACTTCCAATAGTACGCAGCGGCACGTGCCTCCATATTGTCAGGGTCTCCGCTTCGCACATCTCCTGCCCATACTTTCATACAGTTGGAATTGATAGTTGTGTGAATACGTAAGACGTGTTCTTGATTCAATATTTTTTGCCGTACTGTTTGCTGCCAGAGTTGTTTACGCAAAGGTACGCTTATGTCTATCTGGTCACGAAAACGTTCATTCTGCAAAGTGTTGCCTACAAGAGGCAACATCAAGCCGACAGGAAGGCTATGACTGTCACACGTTATGATAGCACAATTATTTTCAAGCAGAGCCTCCATCACACCTGATGTGATGGTTATCCGCTTGTTGTCAAGCACTACCACCCCGATATCTTCTATCGGGATGGTGCGCTCGTTCATTGTCTTGAAAGAATCCGGTACTGTATCATTCTTCTCAACTTCAGGTATCTGTATCACCAGCTGTTTGAGACGCAAAGACAGATACGCAGGATTGCCAAAATATAACGTCTTCTTAATCATTAAGCGTTTTTAATATTCTCCTACGGCAACTATACGACCGATATGATCAATACGTACTTTTACGACGTTGGCTAAATCCTTAGCTCCTATTCGTTTCCAAGTTATTCCTTTTAATTCTTTGCAATCATTCAGAATCGTCTCTAAATGATGTCTAAAAAAGTAATCTCCCTTTGTAAACTTCTGTACCCTATACAAATTAGGACTGATTAAATCGTAATTGTCTGGATTTAACAAGTCAACCTCTTTTGGGTTAAAACCTGTCTCTGGATTAGGGAATACAAAGTATTCGTTTTGTTTCATCGTGAACATAAATGTCCATCCGTCTGCCCTTCGGTATTCTTTATCTACAATAGGCAAACCGTTTGTTGCACAAGCTGTTGCTTCCATAAAGGAAACTATATGCTCTTGTAATTCCCCCTTGTAATCGCGGAATATCGCAACATGATGATTGTTGCCAGTATTGACATAATCGACTGGCTGATGCTTGCCATCAGAGTCAAGTACTGGATTCCCAAAATTGTCTTTCTTGTCATGTAAAGCAACAGCATTCGTAATACCAGTAATTCGTACTCTCTTAATCTGAATTCCTTTTTCCTTGTTTAGCCAAATAGGATTCTCTTCAAGATTAGAGAATGCTTTAATTGCGTCACCTTTGTATTCGTTAAGACGATTTTCTAAGATTTTCTGTATGCCTTTATCGATAACTTTTTCGATCTTCAAATCTTTATCTATAGCCTTGCGAATAGGATACAAATCCTCTTTCTCTACAATTTTTACCTTTAACGGTACTTGTTGTGTGTGTTGCGCATTAATATAAAGTGGATTTTTGTCTATAGCATTCTTACCTGTGAACGCTTTCTTTGCATCTCCAAACTCTTTTATACGTGCCATTAATGCATCACGGAACTTTTTGTTACATACAAGAGAAATCATCTCTTCCGTCATGGATGAATTTACTTTCACTTCCCTTGTTATATATCTTTTTGTGTTACCATAAATGGTTTCATTATGTAGAGCACCTCTCGGAGTAAGTTGTACCTTTTTGTTTGTTCCACCTTTACATTTTGTAATGTTTACATTAGGTGTCATTACCTTGTTCTTTGCCTTAATGGAGACAAGCAAGGATTTAAGGTGTTGTCTTGCGCTTTCGCGGAATTCATTAATTGGCATCGGTGGATTGAAACGCAATTTGCCATGACTATCTCGATGAAGTTCTTTCTTCTCGATAGCATAGATAGCATTAGTTTTATCCTCTTTGCAAAAATCGTTAAACTCAACCATATCAAGGTCAATCCAATCATCAGCACCTTTTTGTACACGTGCATTCAAATTGTTGAGATATTGGATGAAACTTTGTTTTGTAAAAGCAATCGTAAGAGCATCCATTGCGTGATGGCGATGGTCATTACGCTTTGTCCAGTCTTTTATCTTCTTTTTTTTGTTTCCGTCTTTGTCCAGATATGTCTCTGTTAATCCTTGTTTATCATACTTGTCCCAATTTAGTTCCTGCATGATGTTGACAAGTTGCCAATCTTCGCGTAAACGGTCAGTGATGCTTCCTGTTGTAGGAACAACAACACGAACAATCTGTCCCAGAATTTCTCTTGCTTTCTTCGCAATATATTGAGAGTTTCTTAGGTCACGATCAATAAAACCTTCTGGAATGTCAGCTTCGCGCATCAATAGCTTATCGTGCTTTGCCTTGCTGATAGCATTTTGTGAGTAAAGAGAATCTATATTTTTCTTGTATTCTTCCACTCCACGTTCTTTGCTATTTTGGTACTTAGTGGCAACATAATCGTAAGCAGTGGTGTTGGATTTCTCTATATTGGCGGCACGAGATTCCAGTGTCTTGTTTGAGAATGAATCATCAAAAAGACGAGCTTGAGGAATAATGTGTTCAATATCAAAATCCTTGCTATATAGTTTCTCTTTAGGTATATAGGTGTTTGTATATAGTGTTTTGAAGCCATTTGGCTCTAACTCCTTCCACAAACGATATCGTAGGACATCGTTTGTGCTTACATGTTCAATACCGAATTCTTTTGATATTATTGCCCTGTATTCACTGTTTTCATTTTTGGCAGTGTTGATTCTCTTTGTGAGTTCTTCACGCTCCCTTGCACTTTTTTTAAGTTCACGTGCAAGTTCTATGCGTATTTCATCAGGTCTTCCATAAACTTCAACCAATTGGTTTACGACATTGACAAGTTGGTTGAGAATCTTCTCAACAACAGGATTGTGTAAACTGTTTCTTGGAAGTAAATCGAGTTTGTCAACCAACTCCTTTGCCTCTATTTCTTCCTTTGTCAGGGATGATTTTGAGTGTCTATATCCTGCGTATTCACAAGCAAGGCTATATTCATTACCAGCTTTCATAAATGGCAGAATCTTTCTCATAGCTTTGCTGCTAAGATTGCCGTAATCGTCAACAAATGAAATGTTTGCAAAAACTTTTGCATATTCTTTACTCATGTTTGTGAGTTCTGCAATTTTCTTAATGAGGCTTTCGTTTCCTGTCTTTGAGTTGTCTCCTTCGTATGAATATAGGAGATGCCAAAGCTTGTATGATGGTTGTGAGTAGTATTCCTTACCTTCAAGTTCAGGATTAAACGCAAGAATGTCTGTACTAATTCCAAGATTATTAAAGATAGGAGGGATCAAATTGCGTATTTCCTTAAGCGTGAGCTTTGATAACTCATATTCGTCATGTCCACTCATGGCAACAACCAGTAAGGCAGCCTTATAGAATTCTGCCATAGTTTTATTGCCATCAATTTCCTTATAATTCAAATCCAGGTTCTTAGTCTTACCAAAAATACACTTCAATGCCTCTGTTTTTGAAACCTTCTCGCGAATATTGCATTCTTCAAACAAGTGCTGTTTTTCTTCAAGTTCTAATTCGCGTGTTTCATTGGTTGTTTTGTCTGTTACACGCAAATTATTGAGGGTTTGCCATATCTTGAACTCTTGAAACAAAAGAGATGACTTAGGACACACTTTTAGTCCTATCTGCTTCTTCGTTGTTTTACCATCGATTATTACGTCAATGGTCTTACGTTCAAATTCACAGATGTCAAGCAAACCTTTCTTACTCTTCAAAGGGCGCTGGTAGAATATGATAATATCACGTATCTCTCGCTTCAATTCATCTGTAAGTTGTGGGTAAAACTGCTTTTGACATTCCCATATACGCTCAAATTCGTCCAAATAATCCTGACGATAGAAGGTTTGGTTTTTAAGACTTGTATTTGGATTAGCATCAAGTTCTGCCATGAGATACTGTCCCACGGTAAGATTCTGAAAATATAATTCTTTACTTCGATCGCTAATAGAACCAAGATAACCACTTGAATTCGCAATAGCACCACAAACGTCTGCAATGACATAGGCAAGTTCCCCCTCGCTTAGTTGCATTTTTACAGCATCTGAGCGCCATTTGTATGTTTGTAAACGTTTGTCCTTACCTTTATTTTCAGCAGTATAAATCTTGAATTTGCCAAGAAATATCTTTGTAACATTTGTTTTTGTCTTACCTTCAATTTGTGTTTTGAAGTCGTCTGTAAGAATCTCCGGATAGAACTTTTTCTGAGTATCCCAAATTACGTTAAATTCTTTTACAAGATCTGAGCTATAGAAGTCTGGGATGTAATTCTTTCCCGCTTTGAGATTATTATATACGTATTGGCCAGGAGTAAGATTTTCATCATACAACTGTTTGGCGATAGCCATTCCATCGATGATTTGTCCTTCATCGGTAGACACAGCCTTACGACTACTCTTGTATCCTCGTTTTTTGTTGATTTGCAAAAGAATCTTTGCAAAATCATTGAGTGCAACTTTTTCTGTTACGGCACTTGCTCTTTTACGATATGTTGCAAATGTGGATGCATTACCTGTTTCGCATAAGATGGAATCGTTGTTGATAATATTATGTCTTTTAAGACATTCTATCAGCATTTTTCTTCTTAGCTTAAAACGATGCAAGTTTATTCGCATGCTATGTTTAAGATTTCTGTCTGCATTTGTTGTAATGCTTTTGCCTTTTTCGTAGTTGCCTTGTTCGTCCGTAGAAAGGGGAACAACTCGCACACCCAATTTGACAATGGCTGACTGTTCGCTGTCCTTTTCTGCTTCGTAAACAATCGCCCAGCCTATACTTGTTGTACCGAGATCAAGTCCCAATATTCTTTTCATAAAAAAGATGACTAATTATTTGGTTGGTATTATATTTTACTTTATCTTTGTCACACAAATTTGAAGCGATTCACAATAAGGATTATTCCGTTGTGAAAACATTTAGGTTCGCCTCTCGTCCTTTAACGGGGGGCTTTTTTGTGCCTTTCCCATATCTGGTGTTGTACGACATGCAAAAATAACAAATTTTTCATTAATAATACAAGTTTTTGAATAAATAAAATGCATATTTTATCATTCATCTTATTATTCAGCCCTCATAAAAGTGGGCAAAATAATATAGCATGCAGTAACGAATGAATTATATTTTCTATGCGTAGATTAAAAATCTACCTATAAACTCGAAACAGAAATCACCCAATATACATAGGGTGCCACCACATAGTGACTCAAAAGTGAATCAACTATGCGCACACTATTGAGAGGGATTATTGTAAAACAAACAGCGAAGACATAACGGAAGATGAACGAAAACACAAACAATAAAATATACCCAAAAGTAGGACAATCCGAAACACAATCAGTAATCACAATCATAAAAATAAAGCCATGAAAATGACAAAGCGATGACAAACTAATGGAAAAGCGAACGAAAAGCGAAGGAATCCCGAAGAAAAAAGCACGGAAATAATATTCATAATTACACATATACCATACCTAAAGTACACTATTTTTTAGCTATACCAATGCCAGACGCGACAATATATGTAAACATAAAAAATAGGACAAAAGGAAACTACCACCTATAAATCCATTACCATTAGAAATCCATAATATTTTGGAACAACAAAAAACCGTCCAGAATAATTTCCAGACGGTGTTTCGATTGAATAAATCTTAATTCTTAATTACTAAATCTTAATTACTTCCCGACTGTCAGTGAGACCGCTTCGCTTAGTTCTTTATTTTCGTCTTATACTCGTTCCAACGAGTACGGATGGAGTTGACATAGTCGTATGTCTCACGTCCACGGAAATAGCCGTGCTGAGTGACTGGGTCGTTGTAGTATCGAGCTTCGCTCATACGGAGGACATAGGAATCAACATTACCTCGCCACACGTTTTCGTTGCGACCATTCTTCTTGCACAAAGCACGTGCATCGTCCACATGGCCAGGGCCTGCATTGTAGGCAGCGAGGATAAAGTTGATACGTTCATCTGAATTAGTAATGGATGAATAATGGTTGTCAAGTTGAGCAATAAGTCTTACAGCTCCTCGAAGACTTGCCTCTGGCGAGAACACCTCATTCTCCCCCACTCCCATATCTACAGCTGTGGAAGGCATGAGCTGCATAAGTCCGAGAGCACCCATCCATGACACAGCATTAGGGTCGAAGCCAGACTCCTGATATGCTTGTGCTGCAAGGAGTCGCCAGTCCCAGTTACATTTGGAAGAATAGGTCCTAAAGAGATGGTCATAGACGGAAATCTGTCCATTAGCAATATTGAGTATTGGTGCTGCTACCTTACGACGTGGGGCATAACTCTTGTACTTTCCCGACTTACCTCCACGACGATGGAGCGTAGTCATATCAAAGAAACGGCTCTCGTTGGCATTCATCCACGCCACAAGCGACTTTGATAGGTCAACAGAACTCTTGCGAACCGCCCATGCTACAGTTCCGCTGGAGAGGGAACGGTCACCACGAACAACCGCCATGCTGTCGAGGTAATGCGTCAAAGGCTTTGCTCCACAGAAGGTAACTTTGTCCTTCAAGGAATCAGTCACGGCAATATTATAGGCAATAATATCGCCATCACCTTTCTTCAGTTTATCTATCATCTCACTCTGGCTTCGGCACACGTCAACCCTCATGCTCACGCCTATGCTGTTGGCATATTCGTCGGCAAGCATATACTGACTACCAAAATTTTCTCCACGAAACTCAAAATAACTGACTGGTCCATATAGCGTGAGCACTATGAGTTCGCCATTATCCTGAATTTCGTGGAGGTCAAACAAGTCATCTTCTCCCACCTGCGAGTGACTGGAGAACACGCTTGATTCAGTTGTTTGCGTACCATTATTGCATGATGTCAGTATGGTAGCAATAGCCATGAATGAAACGAGAACGATGTTCTTCATTTTCTTTTATCCCTTACGCTGACTTGGTCTGTTCTGTACACGTTTCTTGATTTCTGCCTTATGCTTGGCAGCTCCCGATCCATGTGCACCAGTCTTGTACGATTTAATTTTTGCCTTGGTCTTTACCTTGTTAGGATTTTCCTTTTTCTCCTTCTTAGCTCCGCCAAAGCTGATGCCATTCATCATGGCATACATAATCTCGTTGTCTGTTGCCATTGTTTCTATTCAATTAGGAATTAGGAATGTGGAATGAGGAATTGTTACTCATGAAGGTTCTACAAGAATTTGTTTAGGTTACGATTTTTCTCCCACCACGAATTACACGAATAAACACGAACTTTTAAGTCCACTTGTTTGTATAATTACACCAAGACAACACGTGTTGTCAGCAAATTACACGAATGCAGTCCGGATAATTGACGAGTAAACGGATTCGTGTCATTCGTAATTGCGCGAGCAATTCTTCGTGTAATTAAAACAGCCAAGAGCTACAGATTTCGTGAAAATTAGTGTAATTCGTGGCTAAAGAAATTACCCAAACAAAATCTTGTAGAAACCCTAATTCCACATTAAACATTAATGGTGGAAGAGGCGGATTCCTGTGAACGCCATTGCGATGTTGTACTTGTCACAAGTCTCAATAACATTGTCATCACGTACAGAACCACCAGCCTGAGCAATATATTCTACACCACTCTTGTGTGCACGCTCGATGTTGTCACCGAATGGGAAGAAGGCATCACTACCAAGTGCTACACCTGTATTCTTTGCAATCCATGCTTTCTTCTCCTCGATTGTAAGAGGCTCTGGCTTCTCAGTGAAGAACTGCTGCCATGTTCCCTCACGAAGTACATCCTCCCACTCATCACCGATATACACGTCGATAGTGTTGTCACGGTCAGCACGACGGATGCCCTCCTTGAATGGAAGGTTCATAACCTTTGGACACTGACGCAACCACCAGATATCTGCCTTATTGCCTGCAAGACGAGTACAATGGATACGGCTCTGCTGTCCAGCACCGATACCGATAGCCTGTCCGTCCTTCACATAGCATACAGAGTTACTCTGAGTGTATTTGAGAGTGATAAGTGCAATCTTGAGATCACGCTTAGCTTCTTCTGTGAATGTCTTGTTCTGTGTAGGAATATTCTCAAAGAGATTATCACCAGTAAGGTCAATCTCGTTACGTCCCTGCTCAAATGTTACACCAAACACCTGCTTACTCTCTATTGGAGCAGGCTTGTACTCTGGGTCAATCTTGATTACGCAGTAAGTACCCTTACGCTTCTCACGAAGAATCTGAAGAGCCTCAGGAGTATAGTCAGGAGCAATGACGCCATCACTTACCTCACGCTTGATGAGTGTAGCTGTAGCCTCATCACAAGTATCGCTAAGAGCAATGAAGTCACCATATGATGACATACGGTCAGCACCACGTGCACGAGCGTATGCTGTAGCGATTGGGCTCAATGGAATCTTAACGTCATCCACGAAATACACTTTCTTGAGTGTGTCACTCAATGGAGCGCCAACAGCAGCACCAGCAGGACTGACATGCTTGAACGAAGCTGCAGATGGCATACCTGTGGCAGCCTTAAGCTCCTTTACCAACTGCCAGCTGTTAAGTGCATCAAGGAGGTTAATATAACCTGGACGACCTGACAACACCTCGATTGGAAGTTCACCTTCCTGCATATAAACGCGCGAAGGCTTCTGATTAGGGTTACACCCGTACTTCAATGCTAACTCTTTCATTTGATTCTTTTATTTAGATAGATATTACTTTTCTGACTGCAAAGGTAACACAAAATATTCAAAAAAACATAAAATAATTTCGTTTAGAACAATCAAATACAAAAAAGGTATTGCTACTAAAAAAGAAAAGTTGTATTTTTGCAACCAAAATATCAATATAGTTTAAAACTAAACAGGATTTTAGATGAAAAAGAATTCTAAGATGTCATTAGACTGTCTCACTAAAGGAAACATCTGGACAATAGACGAAGCAGAGCTTAACCAGATGATTCTCGATGCTAAAAAGAATGACGACTTTGCAGAGAATGAGTCACACTACATGAACATTATCCGCACAGTATTCGACATTCAGTACCTCAACAGAGAAGACGAGAAGAAGATAGCTCAACTCGAGGACATGCATTACGAGATATTCTCTTCACCAAGCGAAGGAGAGAACAACGCCATTGCCATCCGTAAGCACCCTATCAAGAAGATTACAGACCTTACTCTCGAAAACATCACACACCTTGAGCCATACGAGGTGCTTAATCTTATCGAGAAGAACATGGGTACAGGATGGAAGGGACTTCCACTCGCTATTCAGGACATTATAGAATCAAACTTCTTTGTTGACTGTAGTGTGCTTCCAGCAACAACCATGCACCGCCCTGGCGGAATCATTGACCGAAGAAAGGATGACGGCTACGAGGTACTCGAGATTGTTCGCGGTACATGGATAGAGGCTGTATTCATCAAGGAAAAGCCAAAGGTAGAACGAGTTAAGTACAACTCCGGACTCAACAACTTCAAGAGCATGAACGGAGATGAAAGTCTCGACGAGAGCCTTGACGAAGATATGGACGAGGACGAGGAAGACCTTGACGACGACATGGAGGATCGCGTACCAGATCAAGATGATGACGATATGGACGATGAGCTTGACGAGTCAAATGCTCAGATTGAGGAGAACATCGACCTTGAAGATCCATCTTACGATGACGAAGACGAATAATCTTTCACACAACTTCCGCAAATTTCAGACTAAAAGCGTAGTGTAATAATGTGTTACACTACGCTTTTCTTTATATAAAGATAAAAAAGGAAAGAAAAATTTGGGTAAAAAAAATATATGTAGTAATTTTGCAACGAATTTCATCTGGGGCTGACTGGATTTGACAGCGAGATGAAGTGGTATGTAAGCATGCAGTGAGTCGCTGGCCCTCACTATAATATCAGTCTGCAAAAGTTTAATTGGCGAAAATACTTACGCTCTCGCTGCTTAATCGAAGTATAGTAGATTAGCCTTATTTCCTTGCCAGGCGAGGAAACGAGACATCGCCCTGGAAGCTGTTGTTCCGAAGCGTCCAGATCAGCGGTGCTAAAAATTCGGGAATAGTCATGCGTAGCCTCGTGCGTATGATGAAACTTAGAGGATAAGGGTGTGATTGGTGGTCCAGGTCTTGTTACATCACGAAAACCGAAGGCTGGAATAAGCATGTAGAAAGCGTATGGCTTCCTTGTTTGGACGAGGGTTCAATCCCCTCCAGCTCCACAAAACGATGTATGAACAATACAGACTAAAGGCTAAAGAATTCAGACTAATGACTAAAGACAAAAGTCACAAAGACTTACTCTTGTCGTCACGTCTTCATTCTTTAGCCTTTAATATTTCGACTCACGCCTCAAAGTATAGACCCAAAGAACAAGAATGAGAATAAAGATAATCATACTGTTAGCAGCATTACTCACAGTGGCAGATGCGTACCCGCAGGAGGTCACAAGAATACATTCGGGAGAAAGAACTTTTCAGTTTCTTACTTCCGAAATAGACTCCATCACCTTCGTAGATGCTTCATCTACAAAAAAGACGGAGATTACCAAAGAAACCTACAAGGACATCATGAAGATGTTTAAGGAGACAGAGGAGTACAAGAACTTCATTTACTGTAACTTCTCAACATCTTCGGACACAGAATACTTGAACAAACTGACAGCACAATGTGGTCAAATACTATCGTTCAACGGCGAGGGAATAAGGTCGTCTTACATCAAGGACGGAAAGCTGTGCAACGAAAAGAACTATTACATCTACGGCAAACTGAACGCTCCAATCAACTACATCGGGATGAAATACTCGTATGAGCACGTAAGAAACGTCAATGAGGAGGATAATTTCCCTCCTTGTGTCCTACTTCTCGGTCAGACAGGAGATTCAAAAGACCCGTGGGCTTACATCATTCATATTCTTTTCTACAACGACAAGTTGTACATCAACACACGGCATGGTGGCAACTTCGTCATGGACTGTGTACACGTAGAGGGAACATCAAAATATGCTCCCAAGAAAGATGGTGAACAGTATGAGGTGAGTACACAGATTGTAGATGACAAGATATACATCAGAAAGCCCGACGGCAGTTATATTGTCTATCAAAACGAGTTCTTCAGAGAGAACTTCACTTTTGCGTGTTGGCAGATATACAACAAGACGGAGCAGAACATCAATGGCTTTTTCCACGAACTTTATGCAGGCGACAAACCAGGAATTGAGGAGGCTTTCCGCACTATAAACACCATGAGGACAAGTACCATCCCAAGCATAGCCAAAGGAAGAGAATGATTGAAAGCAAGTACCTTCATATCATGATAGAGATTACAATAAATCAGTCATCATGTATGAAAAAGCATACTTGAATTTTGTCATTAGGCAGAAAATGCTTAATTTTGCGTACTAATACGTTTTATGTTCTTATGATATTAAGAGTATTCGGACATATCCGTATGGAACTACAATGTTGATACAGCTTAATGACTCTATATACTGTAACATATAAGGTACTCAAGAAGATTGCATTATTTCTGCATACTCTATGGATGTTTTTGGAGAAAAAACAACTTGGCGCATGTGGAAAGAATGTTGTCATATTATATCCTAACAGACTTAGTAAAAGAATGTTCATCGGCAACGATGTGAACATATATGAGCACGGGCAGTTCATCATTGGACCTGGAGGCAAGTTCATCATGAAGGATCGTTCGGGATGTGCCCAACACCTTACGGTCATAACAGGCAAACACGGGCATATTGTAGGCAAGTGGAACAAGGATATCACCATGAATCGCCTTGACGATACGGAGACAACCATAACGGTGGAAGAAGATGTAAGAATCGGGGCAAACGTAACATTACTGGCTGGAGTCACATTAGGCAGAGGATGCAGGATTGGCGCAGGAAGCGTGGTGACCAAGGATGTTGCTCCCTACTCCATTGCAGCAGGCAATCCAGCACGGCACTTACGGTTCATCTTCACACCAGAAGAAATTGTGGAACACGAAAAGAAACTGTATAAGGAAAAAGACAGATTAAGTTACGATGAGATAAAAGGCATGTTCAAATAATAAGAATGCTATTCAGGTAAACAGACATTTAGGCACAGCATGCCACAAGAGGTGGACTACCAATGTGGCAAAAGAGACTTGAGACAGAAACAATATTTGAGACAGAGAAAAAGAAAATGGACGCGTTGAATTACAAAATTCCAGCAAAAGGTTTACTGCTTATCCTGTTCGAACTGGGCTTCGGCTTAAAGGTAGAACTGGTGGGCAGTATGTCCCTTAGCGAGATATTCGTATTTTGCTACACTCTGTTTTACCTGTTCCGCGAGCCTATGCTTGAAGAGAAGTCTTTCAAGCGTCTCATATTCGGTTACCTGCTCCTTATCGGTGCTCAATGTACTTCAGAAGCCATGGTGGGTTCATCCACTACAACCTCACTCAAAGGTATTGCCATCACGGTAATATCATTCTGTCACTTATATTTTCTTATCAACGCATTCAAGAGTTCAAGGCACATGCTACCATGGGCATTCATCGGCATGCTAATACGTCCGATGATTATGGGTACTGACTTTGATGGTAACACGATTGATGCCCTCAACGGTATGAATGTAGCATACCTCAAATTTGTAATTGCACCACTTATCCTCAACCTATTGATGTTGTTCTGCTACTTCAGAGATAACATCAGGACAAGTTTACTGCTCCTTGCCGTAGGTTCATTCTTCCTGCTCCTTGGAGCAAGATCATGGGGAGGTGTAGCGTTCATATCAGGTATCGTATCAATAGTAATTACAGCATTCAAACGAATAAGGTTCAGGTATATATTTGTTCTACTTTGTGCAGCATCAGCCATAACATTCAACTCATACACATACTATGTGGACAGGGTCTTGAAAGGTAAGATTTCGGGTGGTAATAGTGGACAGATTCTCCGTGCCGACAACCCATACAATCCAATCAACCTGTTGAAGGTAGGACGAACAGAGACATTCATCGGTACTATTGCATTCCTTGATGCGCCTTTGTGGGGACACGGAGCATGGAAAAAGGATTCCGACTACGGTTTCAAATATACGAAGATGAAGAGCTACTACCAGAACCTCAACGAGAAAGTGTATGAAGATGATGTTGACCTCGTGCCTTGCCACTCAATCTTGGTTGGATTCGGCTGCTACAATGGTATATTCGCTTTCATAGCAGGAGGATTGCTCTTAGGTGCATTCTTCTACATGGGACTTCACAACATATTCGTGACGCGACGGTACATCATCATATCCACATACTTCCTCATCATCTTTGCATGGCACTCGCTATTCTCGCCACAATCCAACTTCCGTCTCACACATCCGCTCTACATGGCGTTCTTCTATGTCATCTTCGTATATAAGAGCAAGGAGTTAGTAATCAAGCCAAAGGTATTGAGTCGCTACAAAGTACTTGAAGCTATCATGCGTGCCGAAGAGCGCGAGCGTGAACTTGAGGAAAAAGAGAGCAATATTGAGTCAGAAGCAGAGACAGAGGCAGATAAGACTGAGCAGGTGGAGGAGACAAATAAACGTGACTATGCAGCTGAGTTCCGCAGACGACACAAGAAGTTGATATAACTTGCATTACTCATTCTTCATAATGCAAAAGTTAAGAGCTAAGAATTAGAAGTTATAGGCTTGAGATTACTCGTATTTCATGTTGTTTACAACAACTCCAAACGTCTCAGCTTAATTTTTAACTTTTAACAATTAACTTCTGTATGAACAATACAGGTAAGAAACATCTATGGAAAAGGACATCTTAGTTATAACAGCCACACGAGGCAAGAGGCAGACTCTGGGGGAGACCATCCGTTCGGTACGTGAAATAGGTTCTGACAGAGTAAGACACATAATCATTGCCCCTAAGACAGTACTTCAGAATATTGCGAGACAATATCCTGATACCGAATGTGTGGCAGAGCCTGATGATGCCAATGGAATATACTCCGTATTAAACTATGGTTTCCGCACCTACGGCAAAGACTACAGATTCCTCACTTTCCTTAATGATGATGACACATGGCTTCCTGAGTACAGGAAGTTGATAGATACAATAACGAACGACGGCACCCTTGCACTTGTTTACGGCAATACAAGATATGTAAACAAGTATGGCGTAAAGATTGGCACACAGACCTGTTCAAGCCAGTTTGACAAGTTCGTTCCACTACTCCATTCAGGCATAATATTACTTACGCAACAAGCCGTGATAATGAAGAGCGACCTGTTTTTCTCCATTGGCGGCTTCGATGAGTCATACAAGCTTGTGGCTGACACTAAGCTATGGGCACAGTTGTCCATGAAGAGCATCAGCTACAAATACATAAACGAGGAATGTGCCACTTACAGGATTCAGGAGGGACAGTTGTCATCTGACCACACACTCCAGAAAGAAGAACACGCACGTCTTCTCAAAGAATTAGGAGATACATCAAGCATATTCAGCACGTTAACATTCCGTATCAGAAACATTTCCACATACATCAAGCGTGCATTAGGATGTAAGGGACACAGAAGGAAACCAATCACATCTAAGGCAGCACAAGTGCTGACCGTAATGCTTCCTTGGCGACTGAGACGCTATGTACTCAACAAGTATTTCCTTTACGACATAGCTCCAACGGCACATATCGGCTGGTCATTCATCTATCCTAAGCACCTGACCATGGATGAAGGTGCAACAATAGGTCATCTTAATGTAGCCATCAACCTCGACTGCATCAGGATGGGACGCAACTGTATCATCAGTCGCAGCAACTGGATAACAGGATTCCCGACTGGTACAGACTCGCCACACTTTGCACACGACAAGGAACGCAGGTCAGAACTGATAATGGGTGACGAGTCATCCATAACCAAGAAACATCACATCGACTGTACCAATAGTGTGATATTAGGCAAGTTCGCTGCCATTGGCGGTTACGACACACAGATACTTACTCACTCTGTTGACATGATGGAATGTCGTCAAGACAGCCACCCTATCATCATAGGCAAGTACAGCCTCGTTGCTACACGTTCTATCATAACAGGTGGGGCACAACTACCAGCATATTCCGTTCTCTGTGCAGGTGCATATCTCGGTAAGCACTACGAAGAGGAATGGAAGATGTACGGAGGTGTTCCAGCACGTCCTATCAAGGACATACCAAAGGAAGCAAAGAGATTCCACAGGACTCAAGGCTTTATAATTTAAGGGTTTTACTATTAACAACAAAAAAGGAGTAACAATATCCAGATGCCCCCCTCTTTCGTGGGATGGTGAACCTATGAATGTTCTTCACTACATACCTTCCGTAGATGCCTATTCAGGCGGTCTGGGTTCCTACATGCAGATAACGACTCCCGAACTGGGAAAGTTGGTCGATTTGCATGTAGCCACTCATCGTACGGATAATGAGTTACCACTGAAGAACTGTACCAAGCATTATATAAGTGGCACGGGCATCAACATAAGCAGTTATGTGAAAGATGAGGTCTTTGCCCTGATAAATAATGTAAAGCCAGACATCATACATATCAACTGCTGCTGGACTCCACTGAGTGCATACTTTGCTATATGGGCAAGGGAGTACTGTAAGACAAGGTGCATACATATTCCTATTATATATACTCCGCACGGAATGCTTGAGCCGTGGATTATTGCTCACAACTACTGGACAAGGAAGATGCCTGCCACAATCATTTACCAGCGCAAGGCGTTGAAATGTGCAGACATGATTCACTCTACGGCAGAGTCGGAGAGACGCAATCTCCGCAAGCTCGGCTGGAACAAGAACATACACATCATTCCTAACTGCGTGGATGTGACCAACATCATGCCTAAGGCATCATGGCGCAAGACACACAAGATACTGTTCCTCTCACGTGTACATGAGAAGAAGGGTATCAACTTCATCATCGAGGCTGTGGCACAACTGAAGGAAGAGCTTCACGACTACCGCATATCAATCGTTGGACCAGGTGAAGACAGATATGTCAAGCAACTTGTTGCCATGGCAAAAAGCCACGGAGTGAGCGACATCATCACGTTTGAAGGTTCTGTATTCGGCGACAGAAAGTTCGAACTTTACAAGGAAGCAGACCTATTCCTTCTCCCTACCCACTCCGAGAACTTCGGTATCGTAGTGGCAGAAGCTTTAGCATGTGGAACACCAGTCATAACGACTGTGGGCACGCCGTGGAAGGAACTCAACGAGAGACATTGCGGATGGTGCATAGAGATTGGCACTAAACCTCTGGTAGATAGCCTGCATGAGTTCCTTCGTATGACAGAGACAGAACTTGAAGTGATGGGACGTAACGGCAGACAACTTGTAGAGGATAAATATTCATGCGAGAGCATCGCACAACAATTCTACAGTCTCTACAACGACCTCACCAATCGTCCACTCACGGTACTCCACTACATACCACGAATCGACCGAGGCTCAGGAGGACTGGGCGCATTCATGCAACTCATGTCAAAGGAGATAGGTGCACGTTGTCGCCTGCACGTGCTTACACACAAGCATAGCGACAACATACCACTGGAGAACTGCACTATCAGTTACCTCAGTTCTATATGGCCAACATTCATCACCAAGGGGGAGTTCTGTAGAATACTCGACAAGATACATCCCGACATCGTACACGTCAACACCTGTTGGATGCCGCTCAGCGCATACACCGTGATGTGGGCAAAGGAGATGGGTTACAAGGTGGTACTCACACCACACGGCATGCTTGACACACTAATTATCAAGCACAACTACTGGACAAGGAAGATGCCTGCCATACTCTCCTACCAACGCAAGGCGGTAAACAAGGCAGACATCATACACTCCACATCAGAGCACGAACGTAAGGTTCTCCATCACATCGGATGGAACAGGAACATAAGGGTCATACCTAACGGAGTGAATCTCGACAGCATAAAGATGAAGGAAGATGACGAGTCGTCACGCACCATCCTATACCTCGGACGCATACATCCACAGAAGGGACTGGAGCACCTCATCGAGGCAGTCGTTAAAACGAAGAAACAGCTCATGGCAAAGGGCTACAGCGTGAAGATTGTGGGTATGGGTGAAGAGTCATACATCACAAAAATCAAGGATATGGCTTATACGTTCGGACTAAATGACATCATACGTTTTCAAGGTCCACGCTACGAGGAACGCAAATTTGACGTGTTCCGTCATGCAGCCCTTACCATACTGCCATCCCACTCCGAGAGTTTCGGACTCGTAGTAGCAGAATCGCTCGCATGTGGCACACCCGTCATCACCACCAAGGGCACACCTTGGAGCGAGATAAACGGACACATCAATCCACAGACAGGCACACGCGAAGGTTGCTGCGGATGGTGGATAGACACAGGTACAGAACCTTTGGCAGCAGCCATAACCGAGTTCCTCAACACACCTGACAATGAACTCCGACAGATGAGTCACAACGGCAGGGCACTCATCGAGAACCGTTACTCTACCATCATCGTAGCAGAAGAACTGATTGATGTGTACAACAAGATAAAGGATGAAACATCCGCACAACAGCACTCAAACTTTAAACACAAATTATGAATTGTGAATTAAATACAACGGTTGACCTCTCAACCTTCACTACAGGTAACTTTGACAAGGGAGCAGGCAAAGTAAAGATAGCTCTTTGGTTCATAGTCAACGCCCTCATCGTGCGTGCAAGCTGGAATCCGTTCATGAGCATCAAGATCATGCTGCTACGCTTGTTCGGAGCAAAGATAGGCAAAGGACTTGTAATCAAGAATAACGTAATCATCAAGTCACCATGGAACCTCATCGTAGGCGACAATGTGTGGCTCGGCGAATACTGCTGGATAGACAACCTCGACAAGGTTGTCATCGGCAACAACGTGTGCATCAGTCAAGGGGCTATACTCCTGACAGGCAATCACGACTATACACGCACCTCATTTCCTTATCGTAATGCCCCTATCCACATCGAGGACGGAGCATGGATAGGTGCACGTACCATCGTGTGCCCTAACGTGACAGTACATACCAACGCCATCCTCACGGCAGGCAGCACCATAACCGAAGACATGGAAGCCAACGGAGTATATCAAGGCAATCCGGCAAACAAGGTCAAGGAAAGAAAGATACAAAACAATTTATGATACATAGGTATGAACAGATTCCTTGAACTTATACGCATAGCATTAGGCACTCAGAAGGAGTTTACGACACCACCATCAGATGACGAGTGGGAGAGACTCTATGTACTTGCCAACCATCACGCCATAGGTGGACTACTCTTCAGGGCACTCACCACCCTGCCAAAAGAACAGATGCCACCAGCTACACTCGCTGCCGACTGGTTCACGCTTGCCAATAAGATGAAGGAAGACAACGCACGAAGGGAGAAGGAGGTAACACACACTACACGCATCTTCCTCAAGTACGGCTTCCGCTCCGTCATACTCAAGGGACAGTCCCTCTCACAATACTATCCGCATCCTGAGTTGCGACGTAGCAGCGACATCGACGTATGGCTCGATGGCTCACGCAAAGACATCATCGCCTACGTCTGTTCCGTCAAGAAACCAGGCTCAATACTCTACCACCATTGCGATTTTGACGTACTCAATGGCACGAACATAGAAGTACACTTCACACCATCATACTTCGCCAATCCATTCGCCAACCACAGATTCCAGGCATGGGCAAAACAACAGGGCGAACGACTCTTTCCGCTTTGCCACAAAGACATGGAACAGAACTACAACACCACGGATGCCACATTCGACATTCCATATCTGCTCATACACCTGTTCCGCCATGTCATCGACGAAGAACTTGAACTGAAGCCCGTCATCGACTATTTCTTCGTGCTTCGTAGCCAACACCTCACAGCCGAGGACAAGCGTAAGCACATACACACTCTTCATCAGTTTAGCATAGACCGCTTTGCCGCAGGAGTGATGTACGTTCTCCACGACATGCTCGGACTGGAAGAAGAGTATCTTCTCTGCCCTCCCGACCAGCGACAAGGCAAGGCACTCGAGGCAGAACTGTTCCGCCCAATGCAGGACAAAGGATGCCTTGAACAAGGTAGGTCAGACAGCAACCACCTCCGTCGTTTCCTCCAGAGACAAGCCAATCTGCTACGATTCTTGCCATTTTATCCCTGCGAGATATTGTGGATGCCTTACTGGATGATAAAAATCTTCGTTTTGCTTCGTCGAAACAAATAATAATAGTACATTTGCAAAAAATTGGATATACCGAAGCTTCCCAAAACCAAAAATATTCTTAGACAATAGGTGAAAATAACAATAATCACAGTCTGTTACAACAGAGAAAGTACCATACGCGACGCCATAGAGAGCGTACTCGCACAGGATTATGATGATATCGAGTATATCATCATAGATGGTTTATCCAAGGACAAGACTATGGATATTGTAAACGAATACCGTGGACGAGTAACACACATCATCTCCGAGATGGACCGAGGAATGTACGAAGCAATAAACAAAGGCATACGCATGGCAACAGGCGACTACATCGGACTTGTACATTCGGACGACATGCTCATCTCTCCTCATACAATAAGTCACATAGCACAACGACTCACCGAAACAGGTGCTGATCTTCTCTATGCCGATGGCATATACGTTGACCGCAACGACCTCAACAAGGTGAAACGAGTATGGCGAGGTGGTAACTTCTCACGCCGCAAACTCAGTTTTGGATGGCTTCCACTTCACACCACGGTATATATGCGTAAGGACATCATCCTCAAGTGTGGACTATATGACGAACGCTACGAGATATCTGCCGATACCAAGTTTCTCATCAAGTGTCTATGCCACAAGGATATCCATATCACATATCTCCCTGAGACCGTCATCCGCATGCGTATGGGTGGACTCTCCACCACATGGGCACACATCAGCCATGTATGGGCAGAGGACATCCTCCTCTACCGCCAATTCGGTTTCAAGCACCCTTACATTCTCAAGTTCCTCAAGATGGCATGGAAGATACCACAGTACATCTCTGCCCTATTCTATTAACGTCTTGTTAATAACTCAAGTTCCAGAAGTACTTCTCTTGCAGTAAAGTGAAGTAAAAAGACATTACAATGTCAGCGATATTTGCATTGCTCTATATCAATCATACCACCTATTTTGACTATATAGACTTTACAAATATTCACTTTATTTCATGTGCATAAATACGATAAGGTATATGTATGTGAATACACATTCATTTGTCCATTAAAATCAGAGGCAAAAGGCTTATTTTTTTCTACGCGCACAAAAAAATTTTTGTACGCGTACAAAATATATTTCCTTCGTGAAGCAGAAATTTTTTCATCACGTACTAATATTGTCTTTATCGCCATGTAAGCGTAATTTTATGACTGATAATTTACGATAAGTCCATCGTATGTGGTAAACTGTTATCGTACAAATTGAACAACTTCCAATTATGAATATTTCCCAAACATCCGTCAGATAATTCTCATTTCTTTTGCAATCAATTCCCCGCCAATAGAGTCTATTATCCGTTTTTGAACAGATGTACGTAGAGAGAACGGAGTTATATTAGAGTAACAAACAAGGATTAATGAAATTTAGCTATTCTTTTATGGAATCAAGAACGGAAAATGCCATTTGTGTGTCCTTATTCTGCTGATATGATAACAATATATTTATTTGTTATATTGGTGATGATGCCTTTACATTAATGGAGTTTGTTATCTTTTTATAGTTCATATCTTATTTTTCCGGACAAAAGCACATGATTTTAATATAAAAATAGTAATTTTGCATTGTTTCGTCAAAACTATGTTTATGACGTTACTATGACATTGTGGAAAAAGCGGCACGATACGCTTTGTTTTTGGTCTTTTTGAACTACCACTTCAAATCTCTATCAAAGACAAATGCAGAGGTGATGCTTCGGAGGTGTATATTGGTACACATCCCGTAGTGTGCAAGAGGGTTTATACTCTCATGCACACTTTTCGGGTGTATTATATATGCTTATGAGGGTATCAAATCTGTTCGTTCAATAGAGAGGGCTGTGGTAGGCCTAAAAAGACGGAACGAGCAGAGGAGATACCCTCGCTTATTCTATAATGTTATTACAATATCATTGAATAACAAAATAATGTGTCTATGGGTATCAGTCACAAGTATGTGAAAACATGGTAACTTTGATTTCATCAGCAATTATTCTGGGATCTTTCTCTTTTTTCTGTTATCAATTGATAGAACTGTTTAAGGTTAAGAAAAAAATAGGGAAATATGGTGAAGATAATGCAGCTATTAGTTCATTAATGCAAGATGAACATTTGAAATCGAATGTTGATTTGTATGTTAAGTCAATAAATATTCCTACTTCAAATGGAAATAAGACAAATACTCCATCTTCGTTTTATCTCAATTTGGAAAGTATATCTTGTGCATATAAGATTAATTTTAGGATGCTTGATGCTGCGTCTGGCATATTGGTCGGTTTAGGTCTTCTTGGTACATTCTTAGGATTGACTTTAGGCATAGAAGGAATAAATGTTGATGATTCAGAAAAGATAAAGCAAAGTATAAATGATTTGCTTGACGGAATGGAAACTGCCTTTATTACGTCTTTGTTGGGTATGTCTCTATCAATAATTTATACTATTTGTGACAAAAACCTTCGTAAAGGATTACAAAGAAATCTTTATTTGCTGACAGAAAGATTAGATGTGCTTAATTATATTGATGACAATTCTTTAAAGGTTCAAAATCAGTCGGCATTAGTAGATAGAGTTATAGAAGCTGTTAGGGCAGAGTTAAACTCAAAACTTGCATATTCTAATGATGCAGGTGAGAGCGTGACTATAGGTAATGCTGTTCGTGAGATTTTGGTGGAAAACACTGAACAATCAAAGGCATTGAAGTCTTTCTCTACAGATTTGGCATTGGAACTTAATAATGGTTTTGATGAAGTTTTGTCTCGTCAAATGCAAGAGAAGATTCTTCCACTTATGGAAAGTGTTGATGCTACAACAAGAGCAGTGGTTGAACATATTGACCAGATGGCTTCTACCGTCTCATCTCCTGCATCTGATATGATGGCAAGTGTAGTTGATGAATTGAAGAAGAGTATGAAAAATCTTATAGATGAATTCAGCTCAAATCTTTCTGGCTCTGCGACATCACAACTCGAAACACTTGCGTTACAACTTGGTACAGCATCACAGTCAATGGGCGATTTCCCAAAATGTATGGAGAATGTTTCAAATACTCTTCAGGTAACTATTGAGGAGGTAAAGAGTGCTATTGCGGAGATTAGTAAGACATCTGCAAATGCAAATTCAACAGCGATGCAACAGATGCTGGAACAGATTGCTTTTGCTACGGGTTCAATAAGTAGTGCGATTGCAGAGGTTAAAGAGGTAATGAATGGTATTACAAATAGTTCACAGGAACAAAATTCTCAGATGATTGCCAAGCTTACAGACGCAACGAATAAGATGGGAGAGTTCCTTAACACTACTATTGCTGGAATATCTTCATCTGTTCAGAATTCAATGAAGTCTATTTCTGATGATGTCGCAGGTAAGCAAGCCGATTTGATTGCTTTACAAGAAGACACCACTTCTCAGACAAGGAAACTGCTTGAAACATTTAATGTAGGACTTGACCGTTTGGAGAAATTGAATGATTCTGTTATTGATACGATGAATGGGGTTAAGCTTGCACAGGGTGAAATAAGTGTAAGTACAGGTAATCTCAGGTCTATTAGTGGAGATGTGAAGTTGGCAACTGAATTGTTCAATAAGGGACAAAATGATTATGTCGAAAAACTTAATCAGTTGCAGCAATCAAGTCAACGTGGTATAGAACAAGTTAATGATATGTTAAGAAATTCTGGTGAAATGACAGATGAGTATGCTCGTAAGTTTGAAATTATCAAGCAAGGATTGAGTGGTATTTTTGAGCAGTTGCAAAAGGGATTGACAGAATATAGTAAGACTGTTCAGGCAACTACACAGAAATATCTTGACCAATATAGCTCAAGCCTTACACAGACAACTGATGCATTGGCAAGTACAATCCAGTCACAGAATGAGATTGTTGAAATGTTGAATGAAACTCTTTCACATAGACGATAAATGAAGAAACAGATTTCTGAATATATAGAAAAAGAAGAGAATGCGTTTTCTCTTTCAACTGGAGATTTGATGGCGGGGTTATTGTTCGTATTCATTCTTCTGCTTATGGGAACACTTCTCCAAGTACAAGAACGTGCAGAGCAAGATGATGAAATTGTAAAACGATATGACAAAATCAAGACTCAGCTTTATATTGATTTGCAGGATGAATTCAAAGAGGATTTGACTGTTTGGAGAGCAACTATAGATTCTACTCTGTGTATTCGTTTCCAAGAACCGTCAATGTTGTTTGATGAAGGTAAGGATGTCTTAAAGCCTAAATTTAAGGATATTCTTGATGATTTCTTCCCACGTTACATAACCGTACTGAGCAGACCGCAATATAAGGATAATATCGAGGAAATACGTATTGAAGGTCATACCAATACAAATGGAGATTATTATTCAAACATGAAGTTGTCACAGGATAGAACAAGAGCGGTATTGCAGTATTGCTTTAGTTTGATGAATGATGACGATGTTGCTTGGATGAAGGGATTGGTAACGGCAAATGGTTTGTCATCAAGTCATTTGATTCTTACTAATTCTGGAGAGGAAAATAAGGATTTGTCAAGACGAGTTGAGTTCAGAGTAAGGACGAATGCAGAAAAGCAACTTGAAGACATCGCAAACAAACATTTTAATGTAAAGAAGAATGAATGATGCTTTTGCAATATTAAACATCAATTCAGAAGCTTTAAGAGACTTTCATCTTCTTGCTAATAGAATTGACGATTATCAGGTCGAAAAGACATTTAACCAAAACATCCGCAAACTAAAGTCTATTGAGGAACGTATGTTTGTGGACGGAGGGATCAATTTGTCTAAACAGTCAATAGATGAGGTTACATATAAAGTTGCACAAGCGTCACATGACGTTTCAGGTGGTAAGCAAAAATGGACGATACGTGAATTGCGTATAGTTTCATATTATTTGATGAAACTTCAAGATGATGAGACTGCTTTTAAATATGCATTGGATTTGTTAGATGAAGAGTGGCGAAATTTATATTTCAATGGTTTGGTCTTCTATCTGATGAATTCATGGTGCTTAATAAAGCATGATTTGAGGATGAAGGTCAGTTGGCTTGTTGTTAAGCGACTCAATTTGTATAATGATAATAATCGTCGTTATCTTATATGGAAAAATCACGCTAATCTGTTTGAAGAAGAAGGGCCATATCGGCTTGCAACCTTGATTTCTCTTCAAAATGAAAACATCTGTGATGCGCCAAAGATTTTGGGGGTTAAACCGTCTGCTCTTTCACAATCATATTTTTCAGATGTTATTATTAAACATTGTGAAAAACATTCAATGACAGAAAATCTATTGGATGAAATCTTCAAAATACACAACGAAAAAAGAACCAAACAACTTGTTTTTGCAGACCTTGTCTTTAAAGCCGATAAACAAGGTGATAGTACACGACAAGCCTTGCTAAGTAACTATATTAACCATACATTGGGTGATGTGACCATGATGTCAACTTGGGCTCCTTTTCTTGGCGCAACAGACAAGGAAGCACAGAAGCTTAAGATGGCAATGGAAATGGTTAATATTTGGTTTACAAAACGAATCATTGAAACGTTCTTTGAAATATGTGTGCAAGACAAGGCAAGAAAATCCTTTTGGATGAATTATGTCAAATATATTCGAACTTTCAAGGTTGTTGGTTCTACGGTAACAAAGAGAATGCTTCAGATGGATCCAAGAATTGGTTTTGCTGGTTTAGGTAATCATTTCATTGAAACAAATTCCACATCAGCTCAAACTTCAGCATTGGTTTTGTATATCAAGGGATATGTTCTCGTAGAATTCTCAGATACAGGAGCTTTGTATGCGTATAAACAGAATAACGAAAAGATACAGTTTCTTAACCGTGGTATAAGAAAAATTGCTTCAACAAGAGTTCTTAAAGACACTTCTATGGAAGGTCTTGTAGAAGGATGGGGATGGTATAATGATGAGGGAAGAATGGCGCATAACGGTTATTGGCAGAGCCGATTAACAGACTGGATAGCAGATAAGGTTCTGACAAGTTCGTATGTGGAAACATCTTGGGGAGACTCAAAGGAGGGGCGTACGTTTGCTGCAAAGCCATTGCCAAAACAAGAACCGATAGTAAATCCTGCTTCAAAAGAATATAAAGCAGAGGACTTTAAGCCTCAAGAAACCAAGTTTGAAAGCCAATCGTATAAATGGCAAAGTTCTACGACCAATAATGAAACCAAAAATTTGGTTTCATCTCAGAAAAAGCAAAGTCAACCAATCCAGCAACTTACAAAGACAGTTTATGAAAGGGATATAAAGGTCGTAATTGCAAGTAAATGGTTTTGTGATGCTTCATGTAGAGTAATTGCTAATGATAGTGGCTTTTACATAAATGTGTTCAAAACAAAGTTGTTTGTGAAGGTTCGTAATTTGGAAAATCTTCTCCCTGCTGGTAGTATTTGGATTGTACGTCCAAATTTACAGGGGTGGCAAGAAATTGTTTTGTTCGATGCAATTAATGGTAAACGTACTATCGGCTTTGTTAAACAAGCTGGTGGAGGAGTTCTTTTTAAGCGTGATATGAGTCAAAATGGTTTTATTACAATAGATGTAAAGTAAGATGTTAAAAAGAAGTATAGATAATACAGGATTATTCTTTTCTGTAAATCATAATGGTAATGATATCCATTTTGAAGAATGGAGAACGACAGATGATTGTATATATTATCTGCCGCTTGCGACGCTTGTTGATAATGGATATGCGAATATTGTCGATTGTAAATGCTTTGTTCCTTTCGAAAATGTGTATTTGCTTGACAATGATGAAAGAAAACTTCTTGGCATTCCTGAATTGTATGACAAAGCCATTCGTCTTAGAGGAAATGGTATGCTTAATTCATCTGAATTCAGTTACCGTATAGAGTTCCTTACATCTGTTCCTGATGGCGATATGTTATCATGTGAATGTATAGGAAACATTATATTTTGTGATGATAGACAATATCTTTTGTCTGAGGAACAAAGTGAATTGTTGAAAAAAGTGGAAGATTTTAATCAAAAAGACATTGAACTCAAAACTGTAGATTATAATCTTCGTTGTTTTGCAGAAATAAAGGATTTGGCAAAAAGGGCAGGTTGTGAACTTGATAGTTATTTGTCTAATGAGAATGTATATGTTCCTGAGAAGATTAAAATAGAGGTTGGAAGTGATGAACTTGGATTTACAATAGACCCATCTGTAGAAATAGAAGAAAATGCAAAGTTTCAATCGACTTTTGATAGGGCAAGAAAGGTTCAGACACAATATCCGATACAGCGTGAAAATGGCGAAAGAGTACGTGTTGTGTTGAACCCAGAGCAAAAGAATTGTTTGGAACAATTGAAAAAAACTGGTGGAAGACACAAAACACGTGAACAAATAAAGGAATTAACAGAACATCCAACAGAAATGTTTGACCCAGATCTGTTTGACCTTTCTGACTTGTATAGTGATCGAGTAATTGAGATTGGAATCTATAAGCCGAAATTCTATCCGTTTATTAGTCCATATAAATCTTCATGGATAGCAGGTGCAACTGTAGAATCGCCCCAAAATGGTACAACTAAGATTTGTATTAATGATGAAGATGAACTTGCAGATTTGATTCGTAGTATTAAGGATGCGGAGAATGACAATAGAAAGATAGTTGACTATAATGGAGCGCAAATAGATATTGAAGATGCACGTTTTCTTGCTGAAATGGCAGAAAAACAATTGAAAAGCCCAAACCAGCCTGTAAGAACAGAAGAACGTGAGGTTTTGATTATCGAAGAGAATGCAGAAGAGGTGGGCTATACTTCGAATGAAGAAACGGTTTCAAGAAAGGATAAATACACATTGTATAGTAATCCATTCTTACAAGAAAGCTTTTCTCTTAAGGAACATCAGAAAGAAGGTGTTGCATGGTTACAGTATTTGTATAGTAGTAAGGCAAGTGGTTGTCTTATGGCTGATGATATGGGATTAGGTAAGACATTACAAATACTATACTTTATTGATTGGCATTCTCGTAATTATCCTGCTCATAAGCCTTATCTGATTGTTGCGCCAATATCTTTGTTGGAAAATTGGGAAAATGAATACAATCGTTTTTTCAAGATACCAAGATTAAGAATAAACAGACTAACGTCAAAGGAAATCCCTCGTCAGTTTAATAAACAGATTGTGGATAGAATGCAACAATCTGATATAATACTGACTAATTATGAGTCACTTCGTATTTCCCAATTGAATTTCTGTGCTGTTGAATTTGATATTGTAGCTTTGGATGAGGCTCAAAAGATTAAGACACCAGGAACTCTGGTCACAAATGCATCTAAGGCATTGAAAAGTAATTTCAAAATTGCAATGACAGGTACACCTGTTGAAAATTCGTTGCTTGACCTTTGGTGTATCATGGATTTCTGCGTACCAGGACTTTTGGGAAACGCTAAAACTTTTGCTTCAAAATATCAAAATCCTTTGAAGAATGAAGATACTGATGTCGTTGCTCTTGGTAATGAAGTGCATGACAGACTCGGATTATACTTTATGCGACGATTGAAAAAAGATGCTGCAAAAGATCTCCCTGAAAAGATTGAATTAAAGCAACAGGTTGAGATGCCACTGATTCAAGAAGAAGTATACAAGAGTGCTGTAAATAATTATGTAAGTGGACAACAACCAAATATGCTTGTGACGATATTAAATATCCGTGAGATTTCAGAACATCCATATCTTTATGACTCAACATTGCATGACCATAAATGTGAAGAACTTGTTGAAACGTCTGCAAGGTTACAGGCTACTATACGATGTTTAGACGATATAAGACAAAGAAATGAGAAAGTTATTATCTTTGCGGAAAGAAAAGAGGTTCAAAAGATGCTACAGAAAGTGTGTCTTGATAGATATGGTGTATTAGCAAAAATTATAAATGGTGACACACCATCGTTTGTTAAACGGCTGACTCCTGACAAACAATCTCGTCAATCAAGTATTGATCAATTTCAGCGCGTAGAAGGTTTTAATGTTATTATCATGTCACCTATTGCTGCTGGAATGGGATTAAATGTAACTGCCGCAAATCATGTTATACATTATAGTCGTCATTGGAATCCTGCAAAAGAGAATCAAGCAACGGACAGAGCTTATCGTATAGGACAGACAAAAAATGTGTATGTGTATTATCCAATGGCTGTTAACAAGGAATTCAAGTCGTTTGATGAAACACTTGATGATTTGCTTTCACGTAAAACAACACTTGCTACATCAACCATTTTCCCTACGGAACGTGTTGAGGTAAGACAAGATGAACTTGGACAAGTTCTGTTTGGAACAAATCCGTTGTAGATAATTCTTTCCGTAAGTATTATACTTACACTACCAAACCTGCCACTTTACACATCGTAACAATCATGTTTACATCGTGTAAAGTGGCATATTTTATATGATACAAGAGTTATGTGTGATTCCTAAAATATCTCGCTTGTAAGAAATAAAGGTTTAATTTTATTACTGTCCGCTAAAAAATCTGCTTTAAAGATGACAAAACGATGACAATGGCCTGTTGCTGCAAAGAAAGTAAAATGTCCTTGAAAGCAGCATTCTGTCACAACAAAGTGAACACGTAAGTGTCATTACGTCAAAAAA
>JAEEGL016905729.1_pt1 | contig 29892 bp, 22 predicted proteins | sample 9134231 | NCBI WGS metagenome assembly JAEEGL01 (sample SAMN16246548, study PRJNA631951) | gut metagenome | biome: gut microbiome; feature: rumen; material: fiber-attached | host: Bos | place: Iran: Karaj | collected 2018-10
CCACCCAAGGGCAGCGCCAAGCATGAGGTGGCAGACAAGGCCATTGAAGCCACGCGTCTCGCCACGGAGCGTCGTCCCGACCTCGTCCTCGACGGTGAGCCGCAGGCCGCCGCCGCCATCGTGCCTTCAGTCGGTTCAAGCAAGGCTCCTGGCAGCCCCGTCGCCGGTAAGGCCAACACCCTTGTGTTCCCCTGTCTCGAAGTCGGTAACATCGCTTACAAGCTCGTCCAGCGTTTGGCTGGCGCCGAAGCCGTCGGCCCTGTGCTGCAAGGCCTTGCCAAGCCCTGCAACGACCTCAGCCGTGGCTGCTCTATCGATGATGTTTACAAATTGGTGGCTATCACCTGTAATCAAGCAATAGCTCAGAAGAATTAGAATCCGACAATAGCCCGTTAGGGCTTAAAGCTCGGTAGGAAAAAACGAATCAGAATCCGACAATAGCCCGTTAGGGCTTAAAGCTCGGTAGGAAAAAACGAATCAGAATCCGACAATAGCCCTTTAGGGCTTAAAGCTCGGTAGGAAAAAAACGAATCAGAATCCGACAATAGCCCTTTAGGGCTTAAAGCTCGGTAGGAAAAAACGAATCAGAATCCAGCAATAGCCCTTTAGGGCTTAAAGCTCGGTAGGAAAAAAACGAATCATAATCCAACAATAGCCCGTTAGGGCTTAAAGCTCGGTAAAAAATGAAGATATTGGTATTAAATTGCGGCAGCTCCTCGATCAAATATCAGCTGCTGGATATGGAGAACGCCGATCGCGCCCGCCTGATGGCTAAGGGTCTCCTTGAACGTATCGGCCTCGAAATGGGCGAGTTTACCCATAAATACAATGGCGAGAAGTATTACGAACAGCTTCCCATCCCGAACCATACCGAAGGCATCAAATTAGTGCTGAAGGCTTTGCTTGACCCTAAGATGGGCGTCATCAAAGAAATGAAGGAAATCGATGCCGTCGGTCACCGTGTAGCTCACGGCGGTGAGAAGTTCTCCCATAGCGTCCTCATTGACGACAATGTCATCAACTTGATTAAGGAACTATGCGACCTCGCCCCGTTACACAATCCAGGCGCTTTGCAGGGTATCGCTGCCATGCAGGAGGTGCTTCCCGGCATCCCCATGGCCGCTGTGTTCGACACCTCTTTCCACAGCACCATGCCGCCCGAGGCTTATCTTTATGCCATCCCATACGAGTACTATGAGAAGTACCGCATCCGCCGTTACGGCTTCCATGGCACCAGCCATAAGTTCGTTGCTGAGAAGGCCGCCGCTTTCGTCGACAAGGATTGGAAGAAGAGCAAGATTGTCACATGCCACCTCGGCAGTGGTGCCTCTATCGCCGCGGTGCAGTATGGCAAGTCTGTTGAGACTTCAATGGGCTTCACTCCCGTGGAAGGCCTCGTGATGGGCAGCCGTTCGGGTGACCTTGATGTAGGAGTGTTCATGTACATCATGGATAAAGAAGGCTATAACACCAAGGAAATGAACACCTTAGTGAATAAGAAGTCAGGTCTTGTGGGCATCACGGGCGGCAAGCAGGACATGCGCGACGTGCGTGCCGGCAAGGAAGAAGGCGACGAGCGTTGCACTTACGCTTTCAATATGTTCGCCCATCGTGTGAAGAAATACATCGGCGCATACATGGCCGTGATGAACGGAGCCGATGTTATTGTGATGACGGGTGGTATTGGTGAGAACGCATGGTTCATGCGTGAGGCTATCCTTGAGGACATGGAATTCCTCGGTGTCAAGCTCGACCACCGTGCCAACAGAGAAATCGCTGGTGACGCTGGCGTTATCTCCACACCCGACTCAAAGGTCACCGTGGTGGTGTATCCCACTGATGAAGAGTTTGTCATCGCACAGGATACATTTAATTTAGTTCAGAAGTAAGAAGTCAGAAGTAAGAAGATAGAATCGCCCTGAAAGGGCAGCCTATTTTAGCCCAGGGCATCGCCCTGGGTTACGTGACGAATGAAACGAAATGTATCGTATTAAGCAAATATCGGAGATTGTCGGCGGCCGTCTGGTGGGCACGGATGTGGACAGAGAGATCCAAAACCTGCTCATCGACAGCCGTCGGCTTGATGTCTCAGGGCAGACTTTGTTTTTTGCCTTGACGAGTCACAGAAATGACGGTCACAAATACATTGATGACCTGTATCAGAATGGCGTCCGCGCTTTTGTGGTAAGCAAGATGCCCGAGGAAGCGCATCCCGATGCGTGTTACATCCTTGTGCAAGATGTGTTGAAGGCATTGCAGCAGTTGGCGGCTCATCACAGGACGAAATTCAATATTCCCGTCATTGGCATCACAGGCAGCAACGGCAAGACCATCGTGAAGGAATGGCTGGCCCAGCTGTTGACCCCGGACTACAACCTTGTCCGCAGCCCTAAGAGCTACAACTCGCAGGTGGGTGTTCCGTTGTCGGTGTGGCGCATGAATGAGACTCATCAAATGGCAATCTTCGAGGCGGGTATCTCCAAGCCTGACGAGATGACCGCATTGCAGAAAATCATCAAGCCAACCATCGGCATTTTCACCAATATCGGTCAGGCTCACGAGGAAAATTTCATCAGCTTCATGCAGAAGGCAGGGGAGAAGCTGAACCTGTTCACCCAGGCGGAGACGTTGGTTTATTGTATGGATTATTATGACATACAGCAAGTTATCCTTCGTGCCGATTTGGGAAAGAAAGTGCATTTGATCCCTTGGAGCAGGAAATTCAAAGAGGCTCCCGTGTATGTGTCATCTGTTGAGAAAAAGGATAAACTGTCCTCGTTGACCATCGTTTTCCATAATGAGTCGATGACGTTTGACATCCCCTTTGTTGACGATGCCTCCATTGAGAATGCGATCCATTGCATCGTGTTGTGTCTTTTCTTGAAGATGCCGAAGGAGGTGCTCAAGGAACGGCTTCAAGGGCTTTCTTCCATCGCCATGCGTCTGGAAATCAAGTCGGGTCTCAACAACTGCACTATTGTCAACGACTATTACAACTCCGATGTCAATTCGCTTGCCATCGCCCTCGATGTGATGAACCAGCAACGCCAGCATCAGGACAAGGTGCTGATTCTTTCCGACATTCTTCAAAGCGGAAGGGATGAGCATGAGTTGTATAGTAATATTGCGCAACTACTTGATAACAAAGGTGTTGGAATGTTGATAGGAATAGGCGAGGCCATTTCCAGACAGGAGCGTTATTTCAAGATGAAAAGCTTTTTCTTCAAGGATGTCAATGACTTCTTGCAGCGTTTCCCGCTCTCCCAATTCCGTAACCAGACTATTTTGCTGAAAGGTGCGCGTGCCTTCGAGTTCGAGCAGATCAGCATGGAGTTGCAGGAGAAGGCACATGAGACGGTGCTGGAAATCAACTTCAACCACCTGATTAACAACTACAACCATTACCGCTCTTTGATCAAGCCAGAAACCAAGCTTATGGTTATGGTGAAGGCTTTCGGTTATGGCAGCGGCAACTACGAGGTGTCGAACATCCTCCAGTTCCACCGCGCCGATTATCTCACCGTGGCGTTTGCCGATGAGGGTGTGGAGTTGCGCCGGGCGGGTATCAACCTGCCTATCATGGTGATGAGTCCTGAGATCAACAGCTACGACAACATCATCAAATACCATTTGGAGCCGGAGGTGTTCAGCTTTCGTAATTTGGAACTTATTGAGCGCACTTTGGCTATTACAGGTGTCACTATTCCATTGAACGTCCATATTAAGCTTGATACGGGTATGCACCGGTTAGGCTTTTCATTGAAGGAACTTCCCGAATTGATTCGCCGTATCCAAGCCAACCCTTTGATTCATGTGCGGAGTGTGTTCTCGCATTTAGCTACGGCTGACAATCCCGACGAGGATGACTTCACCATGTCGCAAATCAGGGTGTTCGAGGAAGGCAGCCAGATGATTGTCGATGCGTTTCCTTATAAGGTGCTTCGCCATATCCTGAATACCGCTGGCATCACTCGATTTACCAAATACCAGTTTGATATGGTTCGCTTAGGCATTGGCTTGTATGGTGTTCCGACTTGTAAGGCTGACGAGGGGGTGTTGGAGACGGTGGTGTCGCTAAAAACTACTATAAACCAGATCAAGGACATTCCTGCGGGCGATAGTATTGGCTACAACCGTCATGGGAGGGCGGTTCACGACATGCGTATCGGCATTGTGCCAATCGGTTATGCCGACGGACTTTCGAGGTTGTTAGGCAATGGCAACGGCAAGTTCTACATCAACGGACAGCAGGTGCCCATTGTGGGTGATATCTGCATGGACATGTGTATGCTCGACTTGACTGGTGTGGAAGCCAAGGAAGGTGATACCGTCGTGGTTTTCGATGCGGAGCATAGTATCAATGACATCGCTAAGGCTTGCCAGACCATTCCATACGAAGTGATGACCAGAATCTCACAGCGGGTGAAGCGGGTTTATTATCAGGAATAAATGCTCCGCCAAAGTTTGTTTTTTTGAGCAAGTTTGTGCGCACCGTCTCTATAGTGACAAAATTCCTCGATCAGCAACGGTCGGGGTTTTTTTTGGATAGGTCTATTGACAAATGCCGAAAATGGTGCTATCTTTGCAAAAAAAATTCAGTCATGGCTGTATTAACAATGTTTTATGGAATCATCATTTCCATGTATTATTTCGACAATAGGAAGCATCATTTTCCTCATATCCATGTCAAGTGTCAGGATAAGGAGGCTGTGATGAGGATTCCTGATGGCGAGATAATAGAAGGCGAACTTCCAACAGGGAAGAATAAACTTGTTCAAGCTTGGTTGGAGATACATAAGGATGAACTGATGGCCGATTGGGAGTTGGCTTCAAACGGGACCAATGTTTTCCAAATAGATCCTTTAAAATAAGAACAAATGAACCCTCGTGTGAAATCAGTAAAAGTTGAAAGTAATTATGTTTTGTTGTTGGAGTTTTCCAATGGCGAGATAAAACGTTTTGATGTTGCCCCTTACATTGGAAAAGGAATTTTTGCCCCTCTTGCGGATGAGTCGTTTTTCCGTAGGGTAAAAGTGTTTTTAGGAAGCATCCAATGGCCCAATGGTGCAGATCTTTGCCCAGACACATTATATTTGGATTCAGAAAGTATTAACTAATCAATTGAAAAGAAAAGAAGAATAACAAACTGACATATTAAAACCATAGAGCTGACGCTCTTATTCTCCAAGTAAAAATTCTGGTAAAATTTGGCAGTGAGAATGAGTTTGCGAAAGTTCACGCTTTTGGGCGTGATTGTTTCCGCTTATTTACTGCACGGTTTACCAGAGCCTTTACTTGAAATAAGCAAAACGAACAATTCCGCCCTTTTTCTTTTTCAGGAGTTTTCCTTGCTTTGATGATGAGCGTTTCAGCGGAATAAAACTCGGAATCAAATTAATAATCATAAAAAGAAAGGAAAAACAAAAATGAAAAAAGTTATTACATTACTCATTTTTTTAATGAGTTCGCTGATTTCTTTCTCACAGTATTATGAGGAAGTAAACATTGATGTATTTACAATAGCAAATAGTGGTGATCTCTATCTTTGTGCAGATGATGAAAATTTACTTGGAGTCATCATTCATGGAGAACCAAATTGCACTAATCCAACATGGAACTGGTACTACAATTATCCTGCGTATGAGACAATACACGCTGATTCAATTGTAATCTTGAATAATCACGAAGAGCAATGTTTAGAATATGGTTACATTGGCTGTGACATTACAACAGGATTTAACATATATTATGTTCATACATTGCAATACGAACAACCAATTACCAATCCAATTGTTTGGAAAAGATTAAGCGAATCGGCGCACCTTCTCGCACCTTGGAATTCAGCACCATGCTATACTACATGGCCAAATAAAATGTTTTTATGGTCAACGGGTGAAGAAGCAAAGCACATAGTCGTAACGAACCCCGGAACTTATTCAGTAATCTTCAATCATCCCTGTAGCTCAGCCACCTACTCCGTAGAAGTCCGCGATAATGTGGAGCTATACCGAGCGACTGTTGACTTGCGTACCAACAAGAACAAGGTCACTTGGTTGGCCACACCCGAGCAGGCTGAGTACATCACAGAGGTGAAAGTGTATCGCGATGGCAACCTCGTGGGCACAGTGCCCTATGCCAATGGCTACTTCTTGGATGCCATCGGCAGCGATGCCGCCGCCCGCACCTACCAAATCGTAGGCGTGTCCGTGGAAGGCGAAGACTGCCCCATTGCGAGTTATCAGAAAGGGACCATCCATACCACGTATTATCTGGACGTGAACAACGACCTAAACATGACATGGAATGCTCCTTACATCCAAGAGGAAGCCGAAGGGCAACTCACCGGCTACCAGATCTACAAGTACAACCCAGCCACCGAAGAGCTCACGCTGATTGACGAAGTGAATACCACTATCACCAATTACACGTGCAGTGCCAATGCTTTCGTGGGAGGCCGTGCCATTTTGGCCGCCACGTTCGACAGGGTTTCTCCCCCCTCTGGGGGAGATGGCCAAAGGCCAGAGGGGGCCGATGGGCTCGAGACCCGCTCGTTCTCCAACCTGTCTGAGAACATGTTCGCCGTAGGTGAGGAAACCATGACCAACTTCAAGGTCTATCCTAACCCCACAAACGGTGCATTTACCGTGGAAGGTACCCAAGAGGTGACCGTCTATAACACACTCGGTCAAGCTGTTGCGACAAGCCGTTCCGAGGAGGGAACGCATTCGTTCACCCTTCCTTCGGGCATCTATTTCATCAAAGGTGATGAAAGGGTAAAGAAGGTGGTGGTGGAGTAGGCCCCCCCCTGCCCCCCCAGAAGGGGGGGTAAATCCCTCGAGCGATTATATCGGTCGGGGGATTTTTTTATTCCGAAAAAATACGTAGCTTTGCGGGGTAAAGATTTAAATGTGTAAAATGAAAAAACCTATTCTGTTTTTTAGCTTGGCATTGCTGTTCTTTGCTTGCGCAAAGCAGCTTCCTCAAGCCAATTATGATGTCATACCTCAGCCTAAAGAGGTGAAAATCAACGAAGAGAAGCCTTTTGTGCTCCAAGAATCAACCAAGATTTATTATGAAAAAGACCTTCAGAGAGAGGCGCAGTTCCTCAGTGAATATGTGGGCGACATCATGGGCTATAAGCTTGAAACGATGCCTTTTAACGGGGAATCCGATGGCATTTTGCTCCAATTGGTCTCCGATGCGTTTGATCAAGCTGAAGCCTACGAGATCAACATTACACCGAAACAAGTAATCATCAAAGGTACGGATGCCGCTGGCGTGTTTCATGGAATCCAAACGTTGCGCAAGAGTCTGCCTGTCTCACAACCGCCAACCACCAACTGCCAACTGCCTGCTGCCACTATCCGCGATTGGCCGACTTTCAGCTATCGTGCCATGCACCTCGACCCTTGCCGTCATTTCATGGATCTGGACTCGGTGAAAATATATATCGACATGCTGGCATTACACAACATGAACCAGTTCCACTTCCATTTGAGCGAGGACCAGGGATGGCGTATTGAAATCAAGAAATACCCTGAGCTGACCAAGGTGGGGGCATACCGCAACGGCACTGTCATCGGGCGTAATGGGCGACTTTACGATACCATCCGCCATGGTGGTTTTTATACCCAGGAGGAACTCCGTGGTCTCATCCAATACGCTGCTGAACGTCATGTCAACATCATTCCCGAGATTGATTTGCCGGGTCACATGCAGGCGGCTTTGGCCTCTTATCCTTGGCTGGGATGCACGGGCGGTCCTTACGAGGTGTGGAAACGCTGGGGTGTGTCGGACGATGTGCTTTGCGCTGGCAACGAGGCGACTATGCTGTTTGTGGAGGATGTGCTCAACGAGGTGATGGACTTGTTCCCTTCACCGTACATTCACATCGGTGGTGATGAATGCCCCAAAGTGAGATGGGAAAAATGCCCGAAATGCCAACAGAAGATTAAAGAGTTGGGCATCAAAGGTGATGAGCGTTTCTCGAAAGAGGATTATTTGCAGAGCTATGTGATGAACCGCATGGCCAAGGTGGTGGAAGCCCGTGGTCGCCGTGTCATCGGATGGGACGAGATCCTTGAAGGCAATGTCTCCGAGACGGCCATCATCATGAGCTGGCGAGGCACCGAAGGAGGTATAGAGGCAGCCCGTAAAGGCCACGACGTGATCATGGCTCCATCGTCGCATTTGTATTTCGATTATTACCAAAGTGAAGACCCTGCCACCGAGCCATCGTGCGTGGGCGGCTACCTGCCAGTTTCAAGGGTGTATGACTTCAGGCCTCTGCCCAAGGAATTGACCGCCGAACAGCAAAAACACATCATTGGTGTGCAAGCCAACATCTGGACGGAATACATCACTTCGTTCAAGCATGTGGAGTATATGGCCATGCCGCGTATGGATGCTTTGGCTGAAATACAGTGGAACAACCCCGACCCGGAAACCCGTGATTTTGATGCTTTTGTGGAGCGTTGTCGGCGCATGGCGCAACTTTATGACCTTTATCATTACAACTACGCCAAGCAGATTTTCAGTCCTCAGATTTATACGGATACCGTAGCGCCGAACCTCGCCACCCGCAAGCCGATTTATTTGCGTGAGGAGCCTAACGAGAAATATGCTTCCAAGGGTGCTGTCATCTTGAACGACGGCGAGATGGGTCGCATCGCCTATACCTCAGGCCGCTGGCTCGGCTTCTGGGGGCAGCCGCTTGATGCCGTCATCGACCTGGAGCAGCCTTCCACGATGAGTAATGTGCGTTTTCGCTCTTTGGTGAACAAAGGGGCATGGATTTATAATCCAAGCCAAGCTATTGTGTTAGTCTCCGATGACGGTGAGAACTTCCGTGAAGTGGCACAATTGGACATCCCAATCACCACTTGGATGGACAAGGACGGCAACTTCACTTACGAATTAAAGTTCGAGCCAGTCACGGCGCGTTATGTGGAAGTGATTGTAAAAGACCACATGTTACCCGAAGACCATGACGGATATGGGTATCCCGCTTGGATTTTCGTGGATGAGATTGAGATTTTTTAGGAGCAAGAAGTAAGAAGTTTATTCTGCCTTCTTCAAAAGAATCACATAAACCGGGAAGTGGTCGCTGTACCCTCCCATCCAGACACCGCTGCCGAAAGTGCGGAAGGGGAAGCCGTTGTAGCGCCCTCCATGCTGTTTCAGGAATTCCTTGTTGTGGACTTTGGCGTTCTTGAATTGGTAGGTGCTATAGTCGCCCGGCAGCAAGGCTTGTGTCATGATGGTTTGGTCGAGGACACCAGGCACATCGCGGTAATAGTTGGTGCCGATGCCGTTCTGGTGCAACTCATACATGGGGTTGAAGTAATCATCGGCTTTCAGGCGTTTACGGTCTCCGTTAGCACGCAAGTATTTGGTGATGCTCTTGTTGGTGGGATAGTCGTTGAAGTCGCCCATCATGATGACTTTGGCGTTGGGGTCGTCGGCCAGCAGTGAATCGGCGATGTGACGGCACAAAGTGGCGGCAGCCACGCGTCCGGGCAGGGAGCGTTTCTCTCCGCCATAGCGTGAAGGCCAGTGCATTACAATGAAGTGCATAGGCTCGCCATCAAAGAGTCCGGAGACTAACAGCTGGTCGCGGGTGAGGAAGTCGGGCTCGTTAGGCACCACGGTGCGGTACGATTTGGTGCCGGTTACCTTGAGATATTTAGGGTTGTAAAGCAGTGCCACGTCCACACCACGTCGGTCGGGTGAGTTGTAATGCACGATTTGGTAGTTGCGGCTTTTAATCTCTGGCTGTGCCACCAAATCCTCAAGCACGTGGCGGTTTTCTATCTCTGACAGGCCGAGCACGGCGACACCATCGGGCGAATAGTCTGTCCCGATGGTTGAGATGGCGTAGGCCATATTGTGGAGTTTGTTCAGGTATTTTTCGGTGTTCCATTGGTTTACGCCATCAGGTAAAAACTCTTCGTCGTTTATTAGGGGGTCGTTGATGGTGTCGAACAAGTTTTCCAAATTATAGAATCCGATGAGACCAATTTTATAAGCTTGCTGCTCTTGTGCCCGTGTCATGTTCAGCATGAGAAATAAGGCAGCCAATAAGATGATGCTTGTTTTTTTCATAGTTGAAATTATTTGTATCTGCAAAAATAAAAAATAATGTGGTTTACGTCCAAGTTTTTTTTATTTTTGCAAGTTAATGACAATTGAACAAATTTAATATATGAGAAAACTACTACTTATTTTAGCTGTGGCCGTGCTGTGTTTCGGACGGCTGTCGGCACAAACAGTTGACACGACGGACCTTCCAGCGCAGGAAGTCCCGACTGTTTTGCTGTTGGATTCTGACTTTGACGAGTCATCGACCTCTGTGAATGACGCTTCGACGTTGCTCAATTCGTCGCGTGACGTGTTCAACTCCATCGCGGCTTTCAATTTCGGTTCGCTTCGTTACCGTGTGCGAGGCAATGACTCGAAATATTCCGAGGTGATGATCAATGGCATCTTGATGAACGATCCTGAGACGGGTCGTCCTGTGTTCTCCAACTGGGGAGGCCTCAACGATGCTTTCCGCAACTCTGTGATGACGGAGGGCTTGGGCCGTACTGATGCGGGCTTTGGCAGCCTTGGTGGTCTCACGGCTTACTCGACCCGCGCCTCACAGTACCGCAAGCAGGTCTCTTTGAGTTATGCCTTCTCCAACCGTTCCTATAACCATCGTGTGATGGCTTCCGTAGGCACTGGTGAGATCGGCAATGGCTGGTATCTGATGCTGATGGCCAGTGGACGCTATGCCAAGAAAGGCTATACCGAAGGCACTTTCTATGAAGCGGCAGGTTACTTCCTCTCCTTGGAAAAGCAGTTCAACGACAAGCACAGCCTCGACCTCACAGTCTTTGGCGCTCCTTCGCAGCGTGGCGGCTCTGCTCCTGTGGTGCAGGAGGCTTATAACCTGACTGGCACTAATTTTTACAATCCCAACTGGGGCTATCAAACCATCGATGAAAACGGCACCCAAATCATCCGTAACTCCCGCGTGAGCCGCTACCATCAGCCTATGGCTCAACTGACTTGGTATTGGACACCGAACAAACGGACTCAGTTCACCACCTCAGCGTTCTATTTCGCCGGCCCTGGCGGACAGACCAGCTTAGAATGGGGTGAGGCTCCCGACCCACGTCCCGACTATTACCGCAACTTGCCCAGTTATTATCTTGGACATGCGCATAGCACGGCTGAATATGAGGAGCAGCTGCAGGCTTGGTTGGATAAGGATCCTTCAGTCACTCAGATCAACTGGGACGCATTGTATAATGCCAACAGAAGCCACCTCTCCTCTGTTCACAACGCCAACGGCCTTCAGAATCATACCATCACGGGATGGGAATCGAAATATATTCTCTCTGAGCGTCACTATGACAAACAACAGTTGGGCGGCTCCACCTATTTCAAGCATGAGTTCTCACCCAATTTGATCATGGCGGGCGGCCTTTCAGTGAATGTCTCCAAAACTCATTATTATGAGATGGTGAACGATTTGCTCGGCGGGGACTTCTATTATGATATTAATAAGTATGCTGAAAACCTTGAGTCCGATGAGTGTCAGACCGACTTGAACAACCCCAATCACGTGGCTTATGTCGGCGATATCATCAACTATAATTACTACGCCAATCGTAATAATGGCCGCATTTGGAATCAGTTAGACTATTTGGTGGGTAATTTCGACATGTATCTTGGACTTCAGCTCTCTTTCACTCAGATCTGGCGCGAGGGCTTGTTCAAGAGCGGTGCCTTCGCCGATAACTCTTTCGGTGAGGACGCTAAGCATAATTTCATAGATCCCGGCGTAAAGGCGGGTATCACTTATGCCATCAACGGACGTAACCATATCGTTCTCAACACGGCTTATATACATCAGGCGCCGCAGTTCAGAGACATATATGTTTCGCCCCGTACCCGTCACACTTTGGTGGAGGGTGATCTGAACAGTGAGCGCATCAATGCCGTCGATTTGGGTTACCTCTACCGCTCTCCCGTCTTCAAATTGCGTTTGACGGGTTATTATAACTTATATCGGAATCTCATTTGGAACCGTAGTTTCTACTGTGAAAACGTGTTCGTCGGTTCCTCTGACGGAAGCAACACTTACAAGAGCGAATTCGTGAACTTCATTATGACCGATGTTAGCCAAAAGAGTGTTGGCATGGAGTTGGGAGTGGAGTATAACGTCACGCCCACTATCACCCTCCAAATGGCTGCAGCCAATGGCATCCATGTGTATAACAACAATCCGGTTTTCTCAGTTTACGACGACAATAACACCGAGGCTTATATCATCGATCAGGTGGCTTATTTGAAAGGCTATCATGTGTCGAGCGGCCCTGAGACGGTAGCCTCGTTAGGCATCAAATATAACGACCCCAAGAATTGGTGGGTGAGTCTGAACGGTAACTTTATGACCAATATGTATTTCGATGTCAACCCTTATAACCATACTGAATATGGCATGATACACTATGCTCAGGGTGACATTCGCATTGAGGATGTGTTGAGGCAGGATCCGATGAAACATGCCTTCACGCTTGATTTCTACGGCGGCTATTCCCGCAGATACAGAGGTTATTACTTCCTGTTTACCGCCAGTGTCAACAATGTGCTTAACAACAAGAGCACTGTGCTTTACGGTTATGACCAGTTGCGTTTCAATGCCAACGAACCAGAAATGTTCCCCTCAAAATACTCCTATATGTTCGGAACGAATTTCTTTATCAGCTTAACTGTTAGAAAATAATCGAAAATTGAAAATTGTAAATATACCAAATATGAAAAAAATTATCAAATTAAGTTTTCTTCTTCTTGCCTTATTGGGTGTGACGTTCACCTCCTGCAAGAAGGACTATCCGGAACCGCCTATCCAGGTGCTTCCCATTGGAACGATTTATACGATTGATGCCATTTTGGGCATGGAGTCGGGGACGGTGTTCAACGAAGATGCCTCTGTGTATGGTATTGTTACCGCCGATGAGCAGTCGGGTAACCTTTACAAGGCTGCTTTTATTCAGGATCGCGCTACAGGTGCCGCCCTTGAACTGTATTTGAATGCCACATCGGGTGTGCGTATCGGCGACTCCATTCGTGTTTATCTGAAGGATGTCACTTACACCGTGTACAACGGGCTTCCCCAACTCTCGAACTTCGAAGCTGACGGCCATATCGTCATCTTGGCCAACGACAAACCTATCCAGCCCGCTGAGGCTACCATCGCAGATGTGGTCGCTGGCAAGTATTTGGCTGGATTGGTGAAGCTTTCCAACGTGATGTTTACCGAGAAGAACACCTTTGCTGAGCCTACCACTTACGGCAACCGTACCTTGGTGGATCCTTCCGACTTCTCCAAGACTGTCATCGTGCGCACCAGCAATTATGCCAACTTTGCCAACGACAGTCTGCCACAAGGCACAGGTAGCGTTGTGTGTATCGCCAGCCTTTATGGTTCCACATGGCAGCTGCTCATCCGCTCAGCGAAAGAGCTTGTTTTTGATGGCTATAATCCTGGTGGCGGTGGCGGCAGTTCCGAGCTTCCTTATTATCAAGATTTCGCTTCGTCATTTGGCACTTATACCACATACGATGTGGCGGGTTCACAGTCATGGGAGATTGATTACCAGACTGCTAAGATGACGGGCTATGTCAACAGCGTCAACTATGCCAACGAGGACTGGCTGATTTCGGCTCCATTCTCGCTTGAAGGTGTCACACAGGCCAGCATGACCATGAAATATATCGCCCGTTACTTCTCGAACTTGAGTAATGACATCACTATTTGGGTTTCTTCCGATTACACTTCCGGTGATCCCACGCTGGCTACTTGGACTCAGGTGCCCGCCAGCTTGAGCGAAGGCACCAACTGGACCGACTTCCTCACTGCCAATATTGACCTCTCGCAGTTTGCTGGACAGAGGGTCGTTGTGGCAGTGAAATATCTCTCTAACGATACCAAGGCTGGCACCATCGAGATCCAGAGCATTTTGATCCAGGAAGGCGGTGGTGACACACCTCCAGGTCCTGGGCCGAATCCGAGTGGTGAGGTGCAGAATATTCCTTACACGCAGTCGTTTGCGGATGAGTTTGGAACATACATGACTTACGATGTGTTAGGTGCACAGTCATGGATGATTGATTACCATACCGCCAAGATGACAGGCTATGTCAGCAGCGCCTATTATGCCAATGAGGATTGGCTGATTTCGTCGCCGGTGAATCTCACGGGTGTGAATCAAGCTAAGATGACCATGAGCTATATCGGACGTTATTTCAGCAATATCAATAGCGAAATTACCATTTGGGCATCAACGGATTACGTATATGGAAACGCCCCGTCAACCGCTACTTGGCGTCAGATTCCCGCTACTTTGCAGGAAGGCACCAACTGGACCGACTTCCTGACGGCTGAGATTTCTTTGAGCAGTTTTGCTGGCCAGACAGCCACCTTCGCGGTGAAATACACCTCCACCGACAACAAGGCTGGCACGATGGAAATCCAAAGCATTACTATTGAAGAGGGTGGTGGTGGCACACCTCCCGGACCGGATCCCGGTCCTGGCGGCGATACACAGAGTATGCCTTACAGCCAGTCATTTGCCACGGAGTTCGGCTCCTACACGACTTACGATGTGTTGGGTGCCCAGAGCTGGGAGATCGACTACCAGACGGCCAAGATGACGGGTTATGTCAGCAGTACCTATTATGCCAATGAGGACTGGCTGATCTCTTCGCCGGTAGCCATCACAGGTGTCAACGACGCCAAGATGGTCATGGTTTATATCGGCCGTTATTTCAACAGTATTAATAGTGAAATAACCATTTTGGCTTCAACAAATTATACATGGGGTGGCAACCCGACATCGGCATCTTGGACTCAGGTGCCCGCCAATTTGACTGAAAGCACCAACTGGAATGACTTCTTGACGACAGAGATTGCTCTGACGGACTATGTGGGTCAGACAGTTACCTTTGCGGTGAAATACATTTCCACCGACAGTAAAGCTGGCACGATGGAAATCCAGAGCATTACCATCCAGGAAGGTTCGGCTGGCGGTGACACACCTCCTGGTCCAGGTCCCGGCCCAGGCCCTGGCGGCGGTAGCGGAACACAAGACGATCCATATAACGTGGCTTCGGGTATTGCGCTGCAAAGTGAGCAACCTGTTGCTTGGGTACAAGGCTATATCGTGGGTGCTGTGAAGAATGGCAACACCAGCGTCAATGCTAACGACCAGATTAACTGGTCCGCTCCATTCGATCTCGCCACCAACGTGCTCATCGCCGACGATGCCTCATGCCGTGAAATCACTCAGTGTATCATCGTCAACCTGCCCGCTGGCAAGCCTTTGCGTACGGAGGTGAATCTTGTTGACCATCCTGAAAACTTGGGTAAAGTTTTGGCGGTGAACGGCAAGCTCCGCAGATATTTCGGCCAGGCCGGATTGCGCGACAGCAATGGCACCGAGGAAGACTTTGTGTTAGGCGATGGCGGCACCCCAACGCCTCCTCCAACACCACCGCAAGGCATCTTCACGGAGACATTCTACAACGGACAAGGTCAGTTCGCCATTCAGGATGTGAATTTGTCGGGACTGGATTACGTCTGGACTCCTTTGACGAACTATCACTGCATGAAAGCCAACGGCTACTACCAAGGTCCATACGAGACGGAGAGCTGGCTTGTGTCGCCTAAAATTGACTTGATGGGCATCACTGCTGCTACCTTGTATTTTGAACATGCAGTGGCCTTTGCCCCAGCTCAAGGCTCGCTTTTCGTCATGGTCTCCACAAATTATAACGGAGACGTGACCACTGCCACTTGGACGGAACTTAACATTGGCACGTGGCCGACACCTAATCCGGCTTGGGTCTTTGAAAGTGCCACCGCTGATATGAGTGCTTTCCTCGGTCAGCAGGTGACCATCGCTTTCAAGTACACAAGTACAGCAAATGCTTGTCCCGCTTGGGAATTGAAAAATGTTGTGGTGGAATAAATCATTTTTGAAACCATGTCAGAGAATTTAGTCATCATACCAACCTATAAGGAAAAAGAAAACATTGAGAAAATAATTCGTTATGTTTTCAATTTGCCCATGGCTTTCGATATCCTGATTATCGACGATAACAGCCCTGATGGCACCGCCGATATTGTGAAAGGCATGTTGACTGAGTTCTCTGACAGGCTTCATATCCTTGAGCGTCCTGGCAAATTGGGACTGGGTACCGCCTACATCATGGGGTTCAAATGGGCGTTGGAGCGTGATTACCAGTATGTGTTCGAAATGGATGCTGACTTCTCGCATAACCCTGATGATCTGATTCGCCTTCATGATGCTTGCGCCAACGGTGCGGATCTGGCCGTCGGTTCCCGCTACAAGACGGGGGTCAATGTGGTCAACTGGCCCATGAGTCGTGTCCTGATGTCGTATTACGCGTCGGCTTACGTCCGCTTTGTGACCCGTATCAAAGTGCGTGACACTACGGCAGGCTTCGTGTGCTATACCCGTAAAGTGTTGGAAACTATTGATTTTGATAGAGTGAAATTCTGGGGCTATGCTTTCCAGATTGAGATGAAATACACCGCTTGGAAACTAGGCTTCAACATTGAGGAGGTTCCAATCATCTTCACTGATCGTTGTGAAGGTCAGTCGAAGATGAGCAAAGGAATCTTCCGTGAAGCTGTTTTCGGCGTGATCAACCTGCGCTGGAGAGGCATGACTGGTAAAATTAAACCACGCAAAGTATAAGCGATGGAATATCTGATAAAAAATGCGACACTTGTCAACGAAGGCGAGACTTTCGTGGCAAGTGTCTTTGTTTCAGACGGCAAGATTGCAAAAATAATCCGTGAAGAGGAACCTTTTGACGCAGGTTCTGCCACAGTGATTGATGCCACGGGGGAATATCTGATCCCTGGTGTCATTGATGAGCATGTGCATTTCCGTGAGCCGGGTCTGACACATAAAGCTGACATCTATACGGAGAGCCGTGCAGCTGTGGCTGGAGGTGTGACTTCCTTCATGGATATGCCTAACACCATCCCGCAAACCACAACGCAAGATTTGTTGCAGCGGAAATTTGACCTTGCCGCCGGGAAATCATTGGCTAACTATTCTTTTTATCTTGGTGCCACTAACGACAACCTTGATGAGATAGTCAAGACAGATCCTAAAAAGGTTTGTGGCATCAAGCTGTTCATGGGCAGTAGCACCGGCAACATGCTTGTGAATCAGGACGATGTCTTGGTGCGTTTGTTCAAGGAGTCGCCATGCCTGATTGCCGCGCATTGCGAAGATGAGGCAATAATACATGCCAATACGGTGTGCTGTAAGGATTTGGAGGCCAAGGGTGAGGTTATCGCTGATGCGAGTATCCATCCTTTTGTCCGCACGATGGAAGCCTGTTATAAGTCATCGGTTAAGGCCGTTGACATGGCGGAGAAGTTCGGCGCGAGGCTGCATGTGCTTCACCTCTCCACTAAGGCTGAGTTGGCGTTGTTTAGAAATGACATTCCTTTGCGAGAAAAAAAGATAACAGCAGAGACTTGTCCGCATTATCTGTGGTTTGATGAATCCAATTATGACGAGAAGGGCTTCGCCATCAAGTGTAACCCAGCCATCAAGTCCCACCGCGATAAGGAGGCTCTGCTTCAAGCCTTGCGCAAAGGCTTGATTGACACTATCGGCACCGATCATGCGCCGCATTTGATGGAGGAGAAGATGACGGGTGATTATTTTACCAGTAAGTCAGGCTTTCCGTCGATTCAACATTCTTTGGAAATCATGGTTGAGCTGATGCGTGACGGTTGGCTTGACTGGCCGCTGTTGGTGCAGCTGATGTGTCACCATCCCGCTGTTTTGTATCATATTGATCGTCGTGGCTTTATCCGTGAAGGCTATTACGCTGATTTAGTGCTTGTTGATCCAAATAAAAAACATCAAATTTTGGATAATCAGGAGTATTCCAAATGTGGCTGGACACCGTACGACGGCTTGGAAGTCCATTCGCAGGTAACGCATACCTTTGTGAATGGTAATTTGGTTTATGAAAACGGGGTCTTTTATGAAGATAATAAAGGCGAAAGACTGGTATTTAATTAGGAAACAAATTTTATGAATAATAGAACGATTCTTTATTTGGTTATGTTTTTGCTGCTTGCCTCTTGTGGCAATGGCATGAAGGAAAAAGTTGTCAGTAAGCATGATAACGGACAACCCGCCAAAGTGTATTATTTCGACAAGAACAATCGATGTGTCCGTGAGGTGGATTATTACGAAACGGGCATTATGATGATGGAAGGTCCCGTAAAAAACGATCTTCGTGACGGTGAGTGGACATCATATTTCCCTGACGGCAAGGTGCAAAGCACGGGGATTTATCAAGATGGAGTCAGAACTGGCAAGGCGTTGATATATCATGAAAACGGCCATCTGTGGATGGATGGTTTTTACAAGAATGACCAAAAGAGCGGCCTGTGGATCTATTACGACGAGCAAGGTTATGAGTTCCAGCGAGTTGATTACGGTGAGTAATTAAAACTCGTCTTTCATCTTTTCAATCATTCGGCGTTCTTTTTTGGTGGGCCGTCCGGCACCACGGTCGCGGTATTCGCTTTTGTAGGCGTGCATGAATTCGATGCGCTCGTATTCTTCCTGAGGGGTAAGGTCGGCATAGACTTCAGGAACCATTTTAGCTGGTACTCGATTCTTAATCAGCGACTTCACTTGAACGACTTTGTGTAGCTGTTCGATTTGCACTTGGATGATGTCGCCTTCTTTTACCTCTCGAGAGGGTTTTACAGGTGCATTGTCGATTTTCACCTTGCCACCTTTGATGGCGTCAGTGGCGATGGCACGGGTCTTGAAGAGCCTTGCAGCCCATAGCCATTTGTCGATTCTAACCCCTTCTGATCCCATTCTTACTTCTTGCTTCTTTACTTCTTACTTCTCCTTAAATATCATCTGAATCGGTACTCCCGTGAAGTTCCAGTTCTCACGGATTTTGTTCTCAAGGAAACGTTCGTATGACTCTTTTACGTCTTTGGGGAGATTGCAGAAAAAGATGAACTGTGGGAAGATGCTTTTCAGCTGGGTGATGTATTTGATCTTGATGTATCGGCCGCGCGAGGCTGTCGGAGGCGGTACTGAGCCGATGATCTCAAGCATAACATCGTTCAATTCACGCACCGGGATGCGGCGCTCACGGTTCTCATACACCTGATGGGCAGTCTCTAACACCTTGTATATGCGTTGCTTGTTGATGGCTGAGGTGAAGATGATGGGGAAGTCGGTGAAGGGTGCCGTTTTGGCGCGTATCTGCTGCTCGAAGGCGATGTGGGTGTTGGAGTCTTTCTCGATGAGATCCCATTTGTTGACCACGACGACGAGTCCTTTTCTGTTTTTCTCGATGAGGCGGAGGATGTTCATGTCCTGGGCCTCAAAGCCGTTCTGTGCGTCAATCATGAGGATGGCCACGTCGCAGTTCTCGATGGCGCGTATGGAGCGCATGACGGAATAGAACTCGATATCTTCTTCCACCTTGCTTTTCTTGCGGAGACCGGCGGTATCGACAAGCATGAAGTCCATGCCAAAAGCGTTGTATCTGGTGTCGTTGCTGTCGCGTGTGGTGCCGGCGATGTTGGTGACGATGTGGCGGTCGGTGCCAAGGAAGGCGTTGATGAGTGATGACTTACCCACGTTGGGACGTCCAACCACGGTGAATCTCGGCAGCGAGGTGTCGAAGTCGGTGGTGTCGCTGGGAAGCAGCTCGCACACCTTGTCCAATAGGTCGCCAGTACCTGTGCCTGTCATGGCTGAAAGAGGGTAGGGGTCACCCAAGCCCAGGGCATAGAACTCACTGGCCAGGATCTCTTTGTTGGGTTCGTCTATTTTGTTCACGGCGAGGAGTACGGGCTTCTTTTGCTGGCGCAGAATGACGGCAACGTCCTCGTCTAAGACATGAAGCCCCGCTCTGCCATCTACCACAAAGACGATGACATCGGCCTCTTCAATGGCGAGATCGACCTGTTTGCGGATCTCCTCCTCGAAAATGTCATCGGATCCCACCACATAACCGCCAGTGTCGATGACGGTAAACTCTTTCCCGTTCCAGTCGCTCTTGCCGTAGTGGCGGTCACGTGTCACGCCACTGGTCTCTTCCACGATGGCCTGACGCTGCTTCAGCATCCGGTTGAACAAGGTTGATTTGCCCACGTTGGGGCGGCCTACTATTGCTACTATGTTTGACATAACTTTCTAATTTTGCTGCAAAGATAATACTAATTTTGAATTTAATTTCCCCTATGCCTCGTATCCAAACCGTTTCAATTCCTGTTCGTTGTCGCGCCAGTCTTTATCAACTTTCACGAACAATTCCAGGAATATTTTCTTTCCCGTAAACTCCTCAATATCAGCTCTTGCCTGCATTCCGAGTTTCTTGATGGCACTGCCTCCCTTGCCGATGATGATGGCTTTTTGGGAGTCGCGGGCCACGTAGATGATGGAGCGGATATGGATGTGCTTGTTGGTCTCCTCGTAGCTTTCCACCTCTACTTGAACGGAATAGGGGATTTCCTGCTGGTAGTTGAGCAGGATCTTTTCGCGAATGATTTCGGTGATGAAAAAGCGCATTGACTTGTCGGTGAGTTCGTCTTTTGGGAAGTAGGGCGGGCATTCCGGCAGTTTGGTGAGGATCTGCTCGAACACATGTTGGATGTTGGCGTTATGCTGTGCCGAGACAGGGAAAACGGTGGCATTGGGGAGTTCTTTGCTCCAGTACTCCACGGCTTGTTCCACACCCTGCTGGTCTGAAAGGTCTATTTTATTGATTAGTACGAAGACAGGTATTTCCGTCATCTTCAGCCGCTCGATGGTTTTTTCCTCTGTTTTTTTATCTGTGATATCAACCACAAAAAGGATGAGGTCGGCGTCGATGAGGGCCACGTTGACGAACTGGTTCATTACCTCGTGCATTTTGTAGGCAGGGTCTTTGATGATGCCTGGGGTGTCGGAGAAGACGATTTGGAAGTCGTCGCCGTTGACGATGCCGAGGATGCGGTGCCTTGTGGTTTGTGCTTTTGAGGTGATGATGGAGATTTTCTCACCCACAAGTTGGTTCATAAGGGTTGACTTGCCCACGTTGGGTCTCCCTATAATGTTGACATAGCCTGCTTTATGTTTCATTTTCAAAAAAAATCGTTAAAACGCTTGCAAAGATAAAAAAAACTATTTAATTTTGCAGCCTGAAACATGATGCGGGGTGGAGCAGAGGCAGCTCGTTGGGCTCATAACCCAAAGGTCGCAGGTTCGAGTCCTGCCCCCGCTACTAAAAAACGGGTCCCTCCACTGAGACCCGTTTTTTATTGTTATCCCCGTTAACGGAAATCATTATTCTACTTCTTTATCCAGCGTTCCGTTAATTTCACCGTCTAAGGTTACAGTGATGTTAGTGGCCGGGATGTTTGCCCTGCCTGAACCGTGTGCCAAACCCTGAATGGTAAGGGCGTCACCCTCTAACACACCAGTGATGTTGGCAGTGAGCTCAAGATTGATCTCAGCAATGACAGTGACTTTCGTGGTGAATACGAAAGGATCAAAGACAAAGCTGTTGCCTTCCTGAGTGCAATACACGGAAACGGGTGTGCCGTCAATGTTCAAGCTGACTCTGACTTTGTGGTTGGCGGTGTAGCCCATCGTGATTTCGGTGACGATGTCTTTGATTTCAATAGTGTCGTTAAGCTGGTTGCCCAAAATTGGCTCATCTGAAACGATACGGCCATTGATGTTCAACTTTCCTTTGAAAGTGCCAATCTCTTCAACGATAGATTCAACATAGTCAACAGTAATGGCTGCGACACCGAGTTTGCCGGCTTCGTCCTTCAATGTGGCGGTAACGGCATAAAGTGATGTTGCTTCAGGAGTGAAACTGAAAGTAAAGACGTTCTCTCCAGTTGGGTCTGTGATGGTTGGTGCGTCATGGAACACACTCACGCCCTCAGCATTGGTAATGTCGAAATCAAGTCTGGTCAAAGGGCTTTGGGTGTTTTGATTTGGGGAGATCTTGACTTGAAAGTTTAATGGCGTGCCTAATTCATAACTGCTGTTGCTTGAAATGTAGCCTTCCGATTCTACGAATTCCACAGTGGGCTTTTGTCCCATAAGGTCATTGATGGCGTTGGGATCACAGCTTGCGAAGAACGTTAGTCCGATGACGCAAGCTAAGGCAAAGAATAATTTTTTCATGTTGTTTATGTGTTTAGATAATGATTTGCAAAAAATTGCGCTGCAAAGATAAGGCCAAAAATGTTAGTTTTGTTAAAATATTATAAAAAAATCGTATTTTTGGGCAAAATTTGAGTGAATATGCCTTTGTGGATGTCTATACTGCCGCCTTTAGTGGCGATTTTGATGGCCTTATTATTAAAAGAGGTGGTCTCTTCTTTGTTTTTTGGAATCCTTACGGGGACATTTATCATGGCTTTGTATGGCGGCTGTGGCCCGCTTGAAGCATTTGGAAGCGGATTGCTGCGGGTGGTTGACACCTATATCGTTGGTTCTCTTTATGACCCGGATCATGTTAAGATCATTATATTCACCTTGTTGATTGGAGGTATGGTCAAGATTATCACGGTGAATGGCGGCATGAGGGGTATTGTCAACTGGCTCTCAAAACGGGCAAAGGGTCCTCGCTCAGGACAGCTGATGACCTTCGTGATGGATCTTTGCGTGTTTTTCGATGACTATTCCAATACCTTGGTGGTGGGCAATACCATGCGCCCGCTGGCTGACAAGCTGCGTATCTCTCGCGAGAAGTTGGCTTATATCGTCGATTCCACCTCGGCGCCGGTGGTGGCGGTGGCTTTCATCACCACGTGGATCGGAGCTGAGCTGAGCTATATTCAGGATGGCATCAATAATTTAGGTCTTGAGATGTCCTCGTATTCTGTGTTTTTCCATTCCTTGGCCTATAGTTTTTATCCTTTTTTGACCTTGGCCTTTGTGCTGATGATCATTTTTAGCGGACGTGACTTCGGCCCGATGCTCAGGGCAGAGCGTAAGGCACACGCTCAAATGCCAAAGCACACCGATGAGATGTCACAGGAGCAAGAAAAAGGTCATGCCATCGACGCTTTGATTCCTTTGGTCGTGTTGATTGTCGGTACGATTATCGGGCTGATTGCCACGGGCTACGATGCGGTGGTGTGGTCTGATGCCGGGCAAGGTTTTTTGGGAAAACTCTCTACTACGATTGGTGCTGCCAATTCATACCAAGCCTTATTGTGGTCGTCGCTGCTGTCGTTGCTGACGGCGATTATCGTTACCTTGATTCGCCGCAAGGTGAAATTCGGCAAAGTGATGGAGGCTTCGGTGGAAGGTTTTAAGTCGATGTTCAATGCTGTGGTGATCTTGACGATGGCATGGTCTATCGCATTGGTTACCAAAGATATGCACACGGCAGAATTTGTTTCGCAGCTCTTGGTGCGTTGGTCACTCTCACCCGCTTTGGTACCAGTGATCACTTTCGTGTTGGCAGCCTTGATCGGTTTCTCCACAGGCACCTCATGGGGTACGATGGCCATTCTTTACCCTTTGATTCTGCCGGCTTCGTGGCTGTTGTGCCAGGAGCAAGGCTTCACGATGGAGCAGACCCTGCCGATTTTCTATAACGTGGTGGCTTCGGTGCTGGCTGGTGCCGTCATGGGCGACCATTGCTCCCCGATTTCTGATACCACCATCATGAGTTCGTTGTCATCGCAATGCGACCATCTTCAGCATGTAGGTACGCAGATGCCGTACGCTTTGACGGTGGGTGGTGTGGCTTTGGTGTTGGGAGTTTTGCCTGCTGCTTTGGGCTTGCCTTCGTGGATTGCCTTCCTCGTTGCAGGTGCAGTGTTATGGTGTATCGTCCGCTTTGTCGGAAAAAAAACAAATTTTAGTTAGTCTATTCTGTTCAGTAATATTTTTATCTTATGAAAAAACTGCTTTTTCTTTTCTTGTTAATGTCACAAACCGCTTTTGCCCAAACGGTGTGGACGGTGCAGAATGTGCCTAACACTCGCTTGCAGAGTGATTATATTCACATCTCGGATCCCGACAACTGGATTGGGGAGGAATATGAGTCAAAAATCAACGAAGTGCTTGATGATGTTCGCTCAGAAGCCGATGTGTTTGTGGTTGTGCTGTCATCGATTGGAAGCCAGTTGATAGAAAATTTTGCGGTCGATCTTTTCAATCACTGGGGTATTGGTGATGCAGAGCTTGACAATGGTGTCCTTATGTTGATGGTGGAGGACCAGCACAAATTGCGATTCGAGACGGGTTATGGCGTTGAGGACGAACTTACTGACGCATTGTGCCAAAAAATTTTCACCGAGGTGATCGTGCCTTATTTTAAAGAAGGTGATTACAACGGTGGATTGTATGCTGGCGTGTGTGCTGTGGCTGGTGCTTTCGGTCATCTTCCAGAGGATGCGGGAGTGACACAAAGCGAGATCACTTCCTTGAAATCCACGCCGGAATCATCGCAGGAGACTTCTTCGGATAGTTCATTTAAGGACGTAATAGATTCTTCTTTTGGAGTGTTTATTTTTATTGTTATCATTATTTTGAATATTCTCGCTGTGGCCATTATGATTAGGGATATGCGAAACATAAAGAGGGAAGCAGATCCCCAACATGGCGATGGAGAAAAAGTGGCAAAGCTTTTTGACCATGCCAAAACTGGTATCGTGATTTATCCGATTATTGGAGTGCTCTGTTTATGCCCTTTGGCACTTTTGATGTATCCTTTTTTTGTGACCTATGTCAGCAAAAAAAAGAAAAAATATCGTGAAACACCTCGTATATGTGAGTTTTGCGGAGGTGGGATGCGTCGTCTCTCCGAAGATGAAGAAGATGCTTATATGACAGATAACCAGCTTTTTGAGGAAAATAATGTGCGGGTCAAAGATTATGACATTTGGCTGTGTGGCTCTTGTGGAAACAAAATAGCTGTTCCGTTCCTGCTGAAGAATGCCGACAAGTATTTTGAATGCCAGTCGTGTCATTGTCTGGCAGGGAAACACGAATATGATGAAACTATAATACAGCCCACACAAAATTCAGGAGGCAAGGGCTTGCATCATTACGTTTGTTTGAAGTGTGGATACATGTTCACCCAAGAATATAGTATTCCCCGGCTATCGTCAAGTAGTGGCGGCTCTTCCTCACACAGACATGGAGGTGGTGGCTCTTTCGGTGGCGGTCACAGCGGTGGTGGCGGCCATACGGGGAGTTGGTAATATCCTTAATTGGATCCGGGAAACGTCAGCTTATTTTTGATTATCGTACTGTTGCACCTCATCGTATTTGTAAACCAGCTCGATGCCCACTTGACGGAACATCTCTTCTGATTCCGCGCCATCGTGGTAGCGGCGTTCGCACACTACGCGGACGATGCCACAGTTGATGATGAGCATGGCGCAGGTGCGGCAAGGGGTCATGCGACAATATAAGGTGCTGCCATCCAATGCAATACCTCTTCTTGCAGCTTGACAGATGGCGTTTTGCTCGGCGTGGACGGTACGGACGCAATGCTGGGTCACGGAGCCATCCTCGTGGATGACTTTGCGGAACAGATGCCCTACATCATCGCAATGGGGAAGTCCTTTTGGGGAGCCGACATATCCTGTTACCAAAATCTGCTTGTCCTTGACGATGACACAGCCGCTGCGGCCACGGTCGCAAGTGGCTCGCTCGCTCACGGTGTCGGCGAGGTTTAGGAAATAGTCGTCCCATGTTGGGCGGACATGAAGTTGTGTTAGTATTTTTTCGACCTGTTGGTGCAGTTCGGCGATGCTGCCGTTGTTCATAAACACGAAGTCGGCCTGTTTGATGCACTCACTGAGGTTTTGCTTGTTTGGGTCGGTGGCGGTCATCTCGCGTTCCTCATTAGCCACGAAGGTCTCGAAGCTCACGTGGTCGGTCTCGGAGCCGCGCAAATAAATACGGTCATAGCGGATCTTGCGGTCAGCATCGACGGCGAAGAGGTAGAACTCGCCTTTTTGCCTTAATGATGTGATCTCGCCTGGTGTCCTCACGCTCTCGATGACGGCGTTTTTGCCTTCCGCCTTGGCACGCTCATAGAGCTGGTCGGTGATGTAGCTTGGGCAGTGCGTTGCCCGTAACTCGTTCCCCATAGCAGTCAGTGTGTCGCGGTTCACTTCCAATCCACGTTTCAAAATCTGTTCGGAGATGTAAGCCCGCACTGAATAGTGTACAAAGCCTCTTTCTTTGATTAAGTAATCAACGATGGTGCCTTTCCCAGCCCCCAGTGTTCCTGTTATTCCAATGATTATCATAGTGTTATAGTTGATCTCGCATTATTTCACTTGTTCTTTGATTTCCACTACCCATTTGTCCACATCGGTGGGCTGGAATTTCTCCATTTTTTCCAAGAGCTCTTTGGGGTTGTCGCTCACGATGAGGTTTTCGGCATGTTCTTTGCGCATAAAGCCTTCTTTGGCGATGTGGTCGATAAACTGTATGATGCCGTCATAGTAGCCATTCACGTTGAAGAGTGCCACGGGTTTGTCGAACACGCGCAGCTGGCTGAGTACATAAGCCTCGAAAAACTCATCCATAGTGCCGATGCCACCAGGCATGACGATGAAACCATCGGCCATGTCTTCAAGAACTTTCTTCCTTTCGGCCATCGTTTCAACCACCACGAGCTCGTCAATTTTGTCGTGGCAGACATCCATGTCAACGAGGTGTTGGGTGATGACACCGATTACCTTGCATTTGTTTTCGAGCATCACGTCGGCGATGACCTTCATCAGCCCTACGCTTCCAGCTCCATAGAGCAGTTCGCATTGCTGGTTCGCCAAGACTTTTCCTAATTCGACAGCCTTCTCACGGTAAATGGGGTTGAAACCCATGCTGCTGCCGCAAAAAATACATATTTTCTTCATGGATTGAATTTTTTGCAAAGGTAAGATTTTTTATTTTTGCATTCCAAAATATTGAATCATGACCAGAAATATCGGTATCTTAGGCGCAATGGCGCAGGAGATTGATGAAGTGAAAGCCCTCTTGACAGAAAAAACTGTCGTGAAAATCGCTAACCGTGAGTTTGTGGTGGGCAAGATTGGCAATGTGCGTTGTGTGGTGGCCTTCTCCAAATGGGGCAAGGTGGCGGCTACAATCACTGCCACTTTATTAATTCAAGAGTTTGCTGTGACGGACTTGATTTTCATCGGCACAGCGGGCGCATTAGCCGACGGACTGAAAGTTGGGGATATTGTGATCAGCAAACGCTTGGTGCAACATGACTTGGATGCCCGTCCTATCATCTCACGATTCGAACTGCCGTTGCTGAACCGTGTCTATGTGGACAGCGACCCTGAATTGACTGAATTGGCGGGCAAAGCTGTTGCAAATCTGCTGGAAAAAGGTGTGGAAAACATGGTTGGTGAGAAGGCGGTCAAAGAGTTTGATCTCAACCCTACACTTTATTTCGGGGACATCGCTTCAGGCGACCAGTTTATCAATAGTAACGAGAAACGTCAAGAAATATTGAATTTTCTTCCTGATATTCAATGTGTTGAGATGGAAGGAGCTGCTGTGGCTCAGGTTTGTCTTGAGTTCGGAACACCTTTTACAGTAATCCGTACCATCAGCGACACCGCCGATCATAACGCTCGTGTGGATTTCGGCAAGTTCATTGTGGAGGTGGCTAATGCTTATTCCAGAGCCATCATTGGGGAGATCGCAAGGCTTCTTTAAGCTTTAGGAAACCATCGCGGCCACGCTGCCGACGAGCAGCAATACAAGGGAGCCGATAAGGAAGCATCCCACCTTGGTGCTCATTACGAATTTCGTATTGGCGAGGATTTCTTTCAGCGAGGGTGCATTTTGCGAGGGGAGCTTTCTTCTTTTTATCTTTCCGTTAGGTAGGATTTCGTAATACAACGGCACGCCATACATCATGGATTTGGCCAAACCACCCGCAGCCAAAATGGTGAAGAATCCAGGAAGGCAATACCATGCCGCTCCATAGCCGATTTGAATATCGGAGATGGGCATTCCTCTGAGAAGCTGTATCGGTATGGCGATTAGCACAGGCAGGAAAATCACAGCGAGAATGATTAATATGGTTTTGATGATACGCCATGGGGTGAAGAATTTCAGTTTGGCAGGTACGGGACCTTGACCGAAGTCGGCGAAGAACTCGGTGCGGGTGTCATTATGAGTCTTGTCGGTTTTCGGGTGGGTGATAATCTGATTTACGATCTTGTCGCTATGTCGGTTGTGGGCAATGGCGAAGAACACGATGCCGAATACCAAGGCGCCCATAAATCCCAGTTGCAATCCGCCGAAGAGACCTCCCGCAAGGCCGACTATCAGGGTGGCGATGGTGGGGGCAAGCCACCAGAATCTGGTCAAGTTTTTGGTCTTGCCTGTGGCGATGGAGTTTTTCCCGGTCTGTCCATTCACCGCTGCCGCAACACCGTTCTTGCATTTTACCAGATACACTGGCATAAGGGCGGGGATGGATTCTTCTCCGTCGTCATTGAGTAGAACGGACATTTCTTTGGTATGGACTTTTTGGGAGAAGCTTTCGAAAAGCTCGGCTTGAGTCTCTTCGTTGATGCGGTTTCTTAATGTCTCGTTGTCCACATTTTGGATTTTGGCGTTTTGATGAATCAGGTAGCGGAAGTTGAATTCCCTCGCGTCGTCGAAATCGAATGGCTCAATGCCATCGAGAAAAAGATTGTCCAGGTCTTTGGAGGCGTTCACCGCCGTATGGCTTAAATATGCTCTGAAAGGATATCCATTTGTGGCGCCACCATTGTGAAGGTTGATATGTAATTTGCCGTTGTATGCGCCTCTGACGATGTGGTAGGGGAGGTAACAGCCCGTGAAACGGTGCATGTTTTTCTCGATGGCTTGTGCCGCTGGGTCGCTTTTATGTTGCTGTAGCCATTCTTTAAGTTTGGCTTTGGCTTCTTCGTTGGTGAGTTTGAAGGGTAGGATTACCTCGGGAATGTCATTGCCGGCAAACGCTGTGTCAATCATGGTGCTTTGGCAGAAGGGACAATCCGCCGTTGCGTTTTCGGCATTGGCTATGGTCTGGGCGCCGCATGAGGGGCAGGAAAACGCCTTGATGTCGCCGATGTCTTGCATGACGGCTTTTTGTCTCAAACTTTTCCAGTTGCGGTATTCGGTTTTCTTTTCCGCGATGTCAGCTTCATAGCCACAATGTGCGCAGCAATACTTTTGCTTGACGATGTCGTAGCTTTGGTCGCCGCCACAGAACTTGCAATGGATGACCAATGGGTTTTTAACGGTGGTTTCCATGTGAGAAGGATTGTTTATTGTTGCAAAGATACTTTATTTTACATCATTATCCGCTCTAATTTCGCTTTCCATTTTTCCCAATGCGGCATCTCCTTGCTGAGCAAGGCATAGAATTCTTTGGTGTGGTTGCGATGCACCAAATGGCACAACTCATGGGTGATGACGTATTCGATGCAGCACCTGGGTGCGCAGATGAGTCTGGGATTCAGATAAATGTCACCGTCTTTGGTGCAATATCCCCATCGCTTTTCCATCTTTCTTATGCCTATGTTTTTCGGATGCACTCCATAAGTTGCGAATTGCTCAATAATGGGTTTTGCATATTCAGGGAACTTGATCTGTGCCCGTTCCAGATACCAAAGTTGCAGCACTCTACCTGCCTCTTTTTTGTTTTGGCATACAACCTCTAAGATATTGTTTTGGTAATGCACCGCATTGCTCTTTCCTTCCTTGATTCTCAACATATATTGCCGTCCCAGATAGAGATGCGACTCGCCACTGATGTATTGTCTTTCGGTAGTCGGAG
>JAEEGL010481141.1_pt1 | contig 29891 bp, 25 predicted proteins | sample 9134231 | NCBI WGS metagenome assembly JAEEGL01 (sample SAMN16246548, study PRJNA631951) | gut metagenome | biome: gut microbiome; feature: rumen; material: fiber-attached | host: Bos | place: Iran: Karaj | collected 2018-10
ACGGCATGAGCATAAAGGCAAGGCTTGAGACTCTTGGATATGAAGTGGATCTGCAGTATGCGGATGATGATATAGAGCTTCAGATCAGTCAGATAGAATCGATGATCCGCAATGAGGCGGATTGCCTGGTGATCTCTTCCATAGATTCGACGAAGCTTGTAGATGTCCTGAAAAAAGCCAGGGATAACGGAATATCAGTAATAGCCTACGACAGGCTGTTGATGGATACGGACGCGGTATCATATTATGCTTCCTTCGACAACAAGAAGGTCGGAACCCTTATCGGAGAATATATAAGCGAACATATGGAGCTTAAGAAGGCTTCGGAGTCCGGAAGATCGTATACCATTGAGTTTTTTATGGGTTCGCCGGATGATAACAATGCCCTGTTTCTGTATAAGGGACTAATGGAGGTGCTTAAGCCTTATCTTGATGACGGTACGCTTGTATGCAGATCGGGCAGGACATCGTTCTATGAAACGTGTATTTTAAGATGGTCTGAGGATACCGCGCAGGGGAAGTGTTCCGATCTTATAAAGGAATATTACAGAGACGGTGATCTTGATATCGCCTGCTCGGCTTTCGACGGATTCGCATACGGTATCCTTAAGGCATGGAAGAATGCGGGATTGTCAGAGGACAACCTTCCGCTTATAACCGGTCAGGATGCCGAGAAAAATGCGATAAAGAATATAGCAGAGGGCAGGCAGGGAATGACCATATATAAGGATACGAGGATACTTGCAGCCAAGTGCGTAACAATGGTCCAGGCACTGCTTGAAAACAGTGAACCCGAGATCAATGACACGTTCCAATACAATAATAACGTGCTTACGGTACCGGCATATCTGTGTGATCCCGTGATCATAGATGAGGACAATTATGAGGAAATACTTATCGGGGGAGGGTATTATACAAAAGAGCAGCTCTTTCAGTAATATATTTTGAGCCTGTTCTGAACTGTTACTGTTTTGAGCGGGCTTGTAAGCAGGAGGATAAGAAATGAACCTGTATAAGGTTATGCTTGTTGACGATGAGGAAGAAGCCAGAGAAGCCATTGCGGGATGTATCAACTGGGAAGAGATAGGATATAGCGTGGTTGCTAAGGCTGACAATGGTGAGGATGCTCTGGAAAAGGCGGAACTGTACGGTCCGGATGTGGTGCTTACGGATATACACATGCCTTTTATGGACGGCCTTACCTTCTGCCGCAGGCTAAAGGAAACCATGCCGGACGTAAGGATAATCATATTCTCGGGATATGATGAGTTTGAATATGCCCAGGAAGCTGTCAGGCTGGGAGCAGAGGAATATATTCTGAAACCGATCAATTCGGAAGAACTTATAAAGGTCTTTCTTAAGATCAAGGAAAGGCTGGATGAGGATTTCGACAGGCGCCATAACATAGAAAGACTTAAGAAATTCTATGATGAGAGCCTCCCGGTCCTTAAGGAACAGTTCATGGTAGGCCTTCTGGAGGGACATCTTAACAACGAACAGATACAGAGGGGACTGATGGATTACAGTATAACGATGGATGATGCCTTCTATACGGTCGGTGTACTGGGGATGGAGGAGGATACACAGAACACGCAGCCCCTTAATCCCGGACTTCTGGGAATATCTCTTAAGAATCTTACGCAGGAGCGTCTGGAGGGATACGGAAATAGCATCTTTATTAATTATCTTGGTACGGTTGTCGTTATTACAGGCTTAAAGAGTACACAGGAGCATAAGGGCTTTATTGCCAGAATGGATCAGATATGTAAGCTGGCAGGAAAGCAGTACGGCCTTAATACATCGGCCGGTATAGGCAGGGTATACGGTAATGTCCGGGATATCCCGCGTTCATTTGCAGAGGCAAGGGAAGCGGTGGGATACAGGCTCCTTATGCCCGGAGATCAGGCGATCTACATAGATGATGTGGAACCGAGAAACAATGACGTTCTTACGATAGATGAGGATCTGATGAGAAGACTGATAACGGAGATAAAGGTAGGTGACAGTGCGTCTCTGGAAGGAGTTGTAAATGAGGTTACGGGTCATCTTAAGAAGCTGTCCGCATCCATGCCCCAGCTTCAGCTGTATTGTACGGAACTTATCATAGAGCTGACCCGTGTGGCGGTGACCTACAGGCTTGAATCCAACTGGGAGAGTACCAGGGAGCTGCTTGATAAGATAGACAGATTCCATTCCTTTGATGAGATTACGGAGTGGTTAAGCGAACTGTGCAGCGGATTGCAGAAAGCGATCGGTGCTGAACGTATGGGTGCAAGCAGACTGCTTGGAGAAAAGGCAGAGGCGTTTATAAAGGAGCATTATGCCGATTCTTCTCTGAATGTCGATATGCTCTGTTCTCATCTTGGTGTAGGTACCACGTACTTCTCAACGGTATTCAAGAAGGAAACCGGAATGAATTTTGTCGCGTACCTTACGAAGGTACGTATGGACGAAGCGGTGAGGCTGCTTCAGGAAACGGATGAAAAGAGCTATGTTATCGCAGGGATGGTAGGGTATGAAGAGCCCACCTATTTCAGCTATGTTTTCAAAAAACAGTTTGGCACGTCGCCGGCTAAGTATCGTCAGAAGAAAGCATGAATAAAAGACTAAACCGGCTGGTTTCGGCAGTAAAAAATACATATAAACGCAGAAGTATCCAGTTTATCATATCGATATCCTTTTCTCTGATCGCCGTTCTCGGAGTGCTGATGACGGGATTTGCGATGTATTCCAGGTTTTCTGAAAGACTCAGGGAGAATGCCATTGAGAAGGATAAGCAGGTGCTTGAACAGGTAGCCTGGAATCTTAACACATATATCCGGAATATGATGAGTGTTTCGGATTCGTTCTATTATTCGGTTGTTAAAAGGACAGATCTGTCCAAGGATTCATTTATAAGCGAAATGGATCTTCTGTATGAGGCGAATAAGAGCAATATCGTCAGTATCGCATGCGTAACGAAAGATGGAGCTCTGATCGGAGCTTCCCCGGTTTCAGGAAGAAAAGAGGGCGTTGATTTCAGTAAGCAGGAGTGGTTTAAGAGCGCCGATGAAAAGATAGCTGACATCCATTTCTCCACCCCGCATGTGCAGAACATGTTTGAAAACAGCAACTACCGCTATTATTGGGTAGTATCCTTAAGCAGAAGCGTAGAGCTTACCAGAGGAGCGAATATCCAGAGAGGTATTCTTCTGGTTGATATGGATTTCTCTGCCATAGAGCAGATGTTTATGAAGGCAAATGAAGGCGGCAGGGGTTATATGTATCTCATGGACAGAAACGGAGAGATAATATATCACCCGAGACAGCGTGCTATTTATTCGGGACTTATAAGTGAAAACAACAGGGCGGCACTTGGATATGAGGACGGCAGCCATATAGAGAATTATGACGGTGAGGAGAGATCCGTTATCGTTAAGACCATCGGATATACGGGATGGCGGATAGTAAGTGTTACGCCTACGAAGGATCTGACACTGAGTCTGTCACAAACCAGGATATTTATGGTAATGATACTGACAGGGATGATCTTTGTGGTCCTGTCGGGTAATATGTTCATTTCTTCAAGGGTTACCGATCCGCTCAGACAATTGGACGAGAGTGTTAAGAAACTTGAGGAGGGAGATCTGAGTGAGGAACATATTTATGTCGGCGGCACACATGAGATCATGCATCTTGGACGCACCATAAGATCAATGGTTGTACAGATGAGAAAGCTTATGGAGGATATGGTTAAGGAGCAGCGGGATAAGCGCAGAAGTGAGCTTGATGCCCTGCAGTCGCAGATAAATCCCCATTTCCTGTATAATACGCTCGATTCGGTTATCTGGATGATCGAGAGCAGCAGGTACAGAGACGCTATAGATATGGTGACGTCTCTGGCATCGCTGTTCCGTATCAGCTTAAGCCGGGGTGACAATATCATACCTATAAGGGACGAGATCAGACATGCCCAGAATTATCTCAGTATTCAGAAGGTGCGCTATAAAAACAAATTCACATCAAACATAGATATCGATCCTGCGATAGAGGACTTCTGTACTATCAAGCTCATCGTGCAGCCGCTTATTGAGAATGCAATTTACTATGGTTCACTGGATGAGGATTCGGAGATAAGCGTGAAGGGATATGAGAAGGATGGGGATATTTATATAGAGGTTACCGATAACGGTATGGGTATTCCCGAAGAAACACTTAAGACTCTTCTGACAGAAAAGTCAAGAACCAGGGGGAAAGGATCGGGAATAGGCCTGTGGAACGTAAATCAGCGTATTCAGCTGTATTTTAAGGGAAATTACGGCCTGGAGATAGAGAGCGAACTGGATGAGGGTACTACTGTAAGGATCCATCTGCCTAAAATCACATATGAGGATTATAAGAAGGGGGGAGAACTGTCGTGAAGATAAAAAGAACCCCTATGTTCTATGTGGTCATTGTGATTTTCCTGCTCATGCTCATAGAAGTGGGATATTATGTAAACCTAATGAGGAAAACGGAGCCGATAATCCAGGTCTCACTCATTGTATACGGTTCGGACAACAGAAGATGGGATAATCTTAAACAGGGAGCCGATACCGCGGCAGCAGATATGAATGCGGAGGTTACTCTTATAACCATGTCTTCGGATGATGATCCTGAGGAACAGACGGCGCTAATACGACGTGAAGCCTTGAACGGGGCTGATGCGCTTCTGATAGCGGCATGTGATGCCGAAGCTATAGGCAGTTATATTAAGAATAATCCGCCCGGTATTCCATATGCTTTTGTAGAATCAGGAACGGGAGATCCGGATGTGCCCGTAACCGGTGCAGATGACGCGGAAATGGCGCAGGCTCTCGCCGGGACTATAGATGATAACGAAAAAGACTGGATAAAGGCTGCTGTGATCTGCGATCATATACAGCGTGACAGTGTCAGGGAAAGACTGGATGCACTGCTTAACACGGATATTCATTATGCGGATGATGTTGTAATATGGGAACGTGATGAGCAGGAGATAGACAAGAAGGCGCAGTTCTTCCTTCAAAGAAAGCTTACCGAGGAAGCGGTGGATGTCATAATCGCGCTTGATTCAGGCTCTGTGGAAGAGCTTATGGATGCTACACTTAACCTTAACAAGGATATTAAGATATACGGGATAGCTAACAGCAGCAAGAGCGTGTATTACGTAGATAACCGGCTGATAAAGTCTCTTATTTATCAGGATGAATTCAGCATGGGATATATAGGGCTTAAGAGGCTTCTTTCGGAACGTGAGGGAGACAGGGAAGAAGCGAATAAGTATGCTTCTTATCCGATAGCTTACGGTGTGGTTGATCATCAGAATATGTATGATGAGTCTAACCAGAGACTGCTGTTCCCGACAGTGCGGTAAAATGAGAGCTGATGTGTAGAAAACACACAGAGCCGTAGCCTGTCAGTAAAGATACCTTATACTCGATAAAAACGACGGATGATCAGGAAAGATACCGGATTATCAAGAAGACGTCGGATGCTCGGAAAAGAAAACAGTAAACAGAAACAGGAAGCATAAAATGAAACGATATATGATAACCAGCCTTCTCTTTGCGGCGGTCCTCTGCATCCTCTGCGGATGCGGAAGTGACGGACGGGCCGGAAACGAGCCGTTGAAGAACCGAAACATCCGTATAGGAGTAAGCGTAAATGATGTCTATGATACTTTCATAGTGGAGCTCTGCGCAAGGATGAACATCTGGGCAAGAGAGATCGAGAAGGAAACGGGAGATGTTATTCTGGTTGATATAGTGAGTGCCGGAGGAAGCCAGCTGGCGCAGAATGATCAAGTGAATGGTTTCATAGATAAAGGCTATGATGTTGTCTGTGTTAATCTGGTAGACAGAACAGATGCAACTGTGATCATAGATAAGGCAAGGAGCGCCGATGTACCCGTGGTGTTTTTTAACAGGGAGCCGGTAGCCGAGGATCTGGAGAGGTGGGAAAAGCTCTTTTATGTCGGAGCTAATGCCGAACAGTCGGGTCTTCTCCAGGCTGCGATCGTAATCGATGCTCTATCGGACAAGGAGCGTTTCGAACAGGTGGACAGAAATGATGACGGTGTGATACAGTTCGTTATACTGGAAGGGGAAATAGGGCATCAGGATGCACTGATCCGGACCCAGATATCCATAGAGGCGATACAGCAGGCAGGAATTCCGATAGAGAGGATAGGAGATGAGATTGCCAACTGGAACAGGGATCAGGCTGAGAGTAAGATGGCTGCACTTATTGATGAGCATCCCAAAGGGATAGAGATGGTCATATCGAATAACGATGAGATGGCAATAGGTGCGCTTGAGGCTGTTAAACACAGGGGAGAAGACCAGCCTCTGGTAGTGGGTGTGGATGGGATAAGAGAAGCCCTCGAACTGGTCCAGATGAAGAAAATGGAAGGTACGGTTTACAATGATGCCATAGGTCAGGCTGAAAAGATAATCCGTCTGTCATATGAGTTGTCCACATCAGGGAACTATTCATCGGTGACGGGAAATGCCGGCTCACGATCGGTATATGTTGATTACAGACGGATAGACTATGTGAATGTACAGGACTTTATAAGAATGCAGTAATATGCAGCTGCTATTCGGGACTGTTCTGATTTGTAACTATTCAAAACAATATAATAACAGGAGATTCCCAATGGAGGAAAGACGTATTTTTTCACGGATCAGATCCGGTATATTGTGTCTTATATATTCTGAAAACAGCGAAACGGTAGGCGTAGTGGAAAATATAAGCGAAAGCGGTATAGCGCTCCGGATAAAGCGGGAGGAAGCAAAGCATGATTTCAGATCCGGCGATATGATAATGGCCACGGGGCTGGATACCTCGGAGGTTGTTCAGTTCGAGCTGGAGATCAGGCGCATCGAGGAAAGCGAAGATCATATCATAATAGGCGCACATATAATCAACAGTCGCGATGTGGAACCGTATGTATATGAGAAAAGGCTGGAACTGTTGAAAGAGATATGTATGAATAACTAACTGTTCATGACAGAAATAAGGAGGCATTATGGCGGCTGTAAAAACCGAATTCAGCGAGTTTGTTGCTAATGACATCAAGAAATATGAGGGAGTATGGTTTCCTCTTAAATCAGGACTTTTAAGGCGCCTGCTTGTAAGAAAAACAAGATGTACAAACATGCATCCAAATCCGGATGATGAATTCACCTTTCCGGATGTAGGGCCAAGTTATACCATCATTTCAGATTATGAGAAAAGAATGAAGGAAGAGATGTCCCGCGGCTACAGTGCCTGGGAGGGAATGGAAGACCGTATTATGGTGGAAAGAATGCATCCCGAGGGATATATGATCATAAACGGACATCACAGATGGGCAGCGGCAATAAGACTCGGGGTAAAGAGAGCGCCTATCAAGATTCTTAATCTGACTCATGAAGAGGATATTGTCAATATAATTGAGAAATCCAGGAATACCAAGCGGGTAACGATCGATCTTAATGAGCTTATTTTTGTAAATGAAGCGGAGTATCCGATAGAAAAGAAGCTTACTTTTCCTTCGAACATAAGATATAAAGAGAATATAAGACTTGGATTCCCTGCTCTGTGCCGTTTCCTTCAGTCGAAGGGTTATGATGTATGGGTCTTTACTTCTGATTACTGTTCGGTTGATTATATTGAAGGACTTCTCGGAAAGCATAGGATAAAGCCTGACGGGATCATAACGGCTTCGGGAAGGCTTCAAAAGACAAGCGAGGCCAGGAAAAAACATATTAAAGAGATAATGAAGAAGAAATACAAAACAACCCTGAACCTGTATAACGATATGGTTATTGCGATTGACGGGCAGTCGGGTGAATATGATCAGATAGATATAAAAGGTTCGACGCATGACTGGTCGGCAGCTGTTGAGGATGCGGTAAAGAAGATGGAAGCCAATGATAAAGAAGAAAAAAACTGAAAATATAAATAATAAAATGCGTGTTTCCTTTGATCTGGATGAGGTCCTGTTCGTATATCCCGAAACACATAAGACAGAACCGCCTCTTATGTTTCCTTTAAACAGGATATTTAAGGAGAGGCTTCGCCTTGGTACACCACGTCTTATAAACCGTCTTCAGGATATGGGTTATGAGGTATGGGTGTACACTTCATCCTTCCGTACTGAGGCATATATAAGAAGCCTGTTTTTTCTTTACGGGATCCATTTTGACGGTATAGTAAACGGGACGAGACATCTTAAAGAGGTGCAGAGGGATAATAAGGAAATGCTTCCCCAGAAGGTTCCTAGCAGATACAGGATATCACTTCATATTGATGATGAAACGGTCATATGTACATTGGGAAGACAGTATGGATTCAATACCTATCAGCTCGATGCACAGGATGACGACTGGGAAGAGAAAATTGTTGAGCGGGCCGAACAGATAAAAAAGAGAGAGTTTTCATTATAAGTGATCCGCCGGTCATCATAGAAAGGGCAGGAGCGGGGCGACAGAACGGGAAAGTATGCCGTTCATGAAAGCAATAGCCGTTCCATAGTTGGTAAATGGTACTGAGGCAGCCTGAGCTTCTGACATACGGCTGCTTACCTCCCGGTCATTGAGCATGCAGGCACCGCAGTGTATGATAAGATCATACGGAGACAGATCTTCGGGGAATCCGTGCCCTGAAGTAAATGAAAGCTTAAACTCCCTGCCGGTGTGTTCTTTAAGCCATTTCGGAAGCTTGACCGTTCCTATGTCTTCACATTGTCTGTGATGAGTACAGCCTTCACATATAAGGATATTGGCTCCGTCTTCAAGCCTTCCTATAGTCTCGGCGCCTTTAAGGGCTTCCTTCAGGAATCCCTTGTATCTTGCCATGAGAATGGAGAATGATGTAAGGGGGATGGTTTCGGGAACCATCTTCATTACTCTTCCGAAGACCTGAGAATCCGTAATTACAAGAGCGGGCTCCTTCTTGAGCGAAACCAGCGTATCAGGAAGATCATTAACTCCCGTGACCATGCTTACAGCGCCTGCATCAAGGATATCTCTGATCGCCTGCTGTTGGGGAAGTATAAGCCTGCCTTTGGGTGCTGATGTGTCTATGGGGATCACGAGAACTACTGTATCATGAGGATGCAGCAGATCTGCAACCAATCGTACTGATTTGATCATATCTTTTGCAAGCAGGGCAATACGCTCTTTAAGTTCTTCGATACCGGTACCTGTTAAGGCGCTTACACGGATGTCGGAGAAATCTTCGGGATCATTTATATCTCTCTTCGCGGCTTCATTGCCGACATTATCGGTATCACATTTGTTTTTGACGATAATGTAGGGGATTGAACGGCTTTTTATCAGATCAATGAGCTCATTCTCAGCAGACTCAGGTGCATGATGTTCGGTAACAAGTATGGCAATATCACATGTTTTAAGAATATCTTTAGTCTTTTTAACCCTCAGTTCTCCGAGACTGCCCGTATCGTCGCAGCCCGGTGTATCTATAATGGTGACGGGGCCGAGGGGCAGCAGTTCCATGCTTTTCTTTACCGGATCGGTAGTTGTGCCCTTGATATCGCTGACAAGGGACATTTCCTGGTTGGTTATCCTGTTTACAAGGCTGCTTTTCCCGGCATTTCGAAGACCGAAGAATCCGATATGAGTGCGTTCGGCCGTAGGTGTATCGTTAAGGCTCATGTAATTGGCGTTCTCCTGTATTGTTATCTGAATAGTTACAAATCTGTCTGGTTTATGCTAAAACCGGAAGTCTCTTTCTCCGGCAGCTATCTTAACAAGGCGTTCTCTCACTATTTCCCTTACTTTTTGTGCAGGAATGTTATTGATCTCTCTGTCTATCGTTGCATCACCAAGCTTAGCCGTATCCTCTGAGGCATAATCTATAAGGAATTCCTTGAGCGTCATAAGGGCGTTGGGGTGGCAGCAGTTCTGAATCTGTCCTGATTTGCACAGCTCCATGAAACGGTCTCCGGTTCGGCCCTCGCGGTAGCAGGCTGTGCAGAATGAGGGAATGTATCCTGCCCGCATAAGCCAGTTTACTACCTCATCAAGGGTCCGGTTATCCGAGACATCGAACTGTTCCGTGTCATGAGGACGCTCAGCTTCGGTGTAACCGCCTACGGTTGTTCTTGAGCCGCCGCTTATCTGGCTTACGCCGAGACGAATGATCTTCTCACGGACCTCGGGTGTCTCGCGGGTCGATATTATCATACCGGTATACGGAACCGCTATACGTATGCAGGCGGCTATCTTGCAGAACATTTCATCGCTAAGTGAATTATCGAAATCTCCGGGATCAATGTCATCGGCTTTCTTTACTCTGGGAACGCTGATGGTATGCGGCCCTACCCCATGAACAGCTTCAAGGTGTTCGGCATGCATGAGCAGAGCGGCGAATTCATATGCGTAGTTATCAAGACCAAACAGTACACCCACACCCACATCATCGATACCACCTTCCATAGCACGGTCCATTGCCTCGGTGTGGTATGCGTAATCATGCTTGGGCCCGGTGGGGTGGAGCGTCTCATAATTCTTCTTATTATATGTTTCCTGAAACAGAATATAGGTTCCGATGCCTGCATCCTTAAGCTTACTGTAATTCTCTACGGTGGTAGCGGCAATGTTTACATTTACTCTCCGTATTGCTCCGTTCTTATGCTTGACTGAGTAGATAGTGTTTATACAGTCAAGGATATATTCGATGGGATTATTGACGGGATCTTCGCCGGATTCGATGGCAAGGCGTTTGTGTCCCATATCCTGAAGGGCAATAACCTCCTTTGCAACCTCTTCCTGAGTAAGCTTCTTTCGCGGGATATGCTTATTCTTAAGATGGTATGGACAGTAGAGACAGCCATTAACGCAATAGTTCGAAAGATACAGCGGAGCAAACAATACGATACGGTTTCCGTAGAAATCCTTCTTGATCTGTTCCGCGAGATCATATATTTCCTTTATCTTGCCGGGATCCTCGCAGGCTAAGAGCACACTGGCGTCGCGATGGTTTAAGCCCCTGCGGTCTTTGGCTTTTCTGATTATTTCATCTATCAGCGAGGTATCATTCTTGTGCTCGCCCGCATATTCGAGAGTCTGGCGGATTTCCTCATCATTAATGAATTCCTCTGCCTTCATGGAATGTACATCATAATTGATCATTTATAATCGCCCCTTTCAGTAACTATCATACAACCGTTTTTTGCGATCCGGGCTTTCAGACATTCTATACATTGCGCGGCTTCATCGCCGGTACATATCTTATTATCATATAGAAGGTATTTGTTTCTTACACCGGTAGGAGAGAGGTTGGGCATAAGTACATTGGCGCCGGCCATAATTCCCTTTTCACGTCCCAGGGGATCTATGGTCCCGAGAGCGGTAGTAGCGGGAAGAAGAACCCTCGGCAGAGTCAGCCGTATGAGCGACAGCAGAAAAGTCGTCATTTCCGCGCTTCCCGGTTCTTTTATGCTAAAAGGTGTATCCTTATGCGGAATAAAAGGGCCTATCCCGACCATTTGGGGATCAAGCTTCTTTAAAAACAGCATTTCATCTGCAAGATCTTCATCAGTCTGCCCGGGTGATCCGACCATAAAACCTGCTCCTGTCTGATATCCGAGTTCCTTTAGAGCATAAAGACATTTCAGCCTGTTGTCATGACTCATGTTCTGCGGATGAAGCATTCCGTAATGCGATGGATTTACGGTTTCATGACGAAGCAGATATCTGTCTGCGCCGGCTTCTCTGAGCAGCCGGTAACTTTCAAAGGATCGTTCGCCGACAGATAAGGTTACTGCACAGTCGGGATGCCGTTTCTTCATTTCTGAGATTATGTAAACCAGCAAATCGTCCGTGAAGTGTTTGTCTTCGCCGCCCTGCAGGACAAAGGTCCTGAATCCAAGCTCATAGCCCGAGTCAGCGCATGAGAGTATTTCCTCAGGACTGAGCCGGTATCTTTCGACATATTTATTTCCAGCTCTTATACCGCAGTAGTAGCAGTTATTCCTGCAATAATTGGTAAATTCTATAAGACCGCGAATGAAAATGCGGTCGCCGTAATGATGTCTTCGTATTTCTGTTGCAAGCTGTGCCGTATATTCTCTGACTGAGTCCCTGTTTCTTATTAGTGTGAGATATTCATCTCTGTCAAGAACAGAGTTTTTTGCCAGCTTGTCCGCTAATTTTCTATACATATCTTAAGTTCCTGAAGGAATTATAAGAGTTTCCAACATATTTTATATCTCTATCATTTGGCTGTCAACAACCGTACAGGGCTCAAAATACATTGTATGTACCGGTGCCTCATGGTAAAATTGAACATGTGGAGGCGGATCTTTTGCATCGCTTATGGACATCTATAGGATGTTTGAGGTTCCTGGTTTATGAAAACAATAAATATTTATGCACTGACAAGGGTAGGGAAGAGCAGTGATCTTGCAAGACTCGAACGTCAGATGTCGAAAAGAGAATACTTCCTTAAGATAAAGGGCTGGGAAATAGAAGGGTTGACAGCGCTTTGCGACAGACTTATGGAGTGCGGAGCATCTATAGGGAAGCTGGATTTCTTCTATTCATATACGATTCCAAAGCTTGGAAAGGAGTTTGACCTGCTGCGTATCAACGGTGATACGGTGATCAATATTGAGCTTAAAAGCCATAACGTGGAAGATGACCGTATTAAGCGACAGCTTATGCTGAACCGGAGTTATCTGGCTTCGCTAAACAGGTCTATCCGTTCATACACATATTTAAGCAGTGAAGACAGACTGGTCCGTCTGAGTAACAGCGGCAACCTGATCGATGAGAGCTTCGAAACGCTGTATAGGGATATTGCGGCTCAGAACGGATGTGTAGAAGATAATATAGACAGCTTTTTTAAAGAGGAAAACTATCTTATCTCACCGCTTACCGATCCGGATCGTTTCCTTAAAGGAAATTATTTTCTTACCTCACAGCAGAAGGATATTAAAAAACACATCATTAAAGGCCTGTCACGACCGTTGCCTCAAGCGCAGCCACGTGTGCATGGATTCACCGGATTACCGGGTACCGGGAAGACTCTGCTGCTCTATGATCTTGCGATGGAGCTGACATCTTCTGCGAAAAGGGTGATAGTCCTTCATTTCGGATCTTTCCCGGAGGAGATGGATAAATTGGATAAAAGGCTCAAGAGAATTGATTTCTATCCGGCGCATGGAATTGACACATTGCCGGAACTTGAGGGTTATGACTATATATTTGTTGATGAAGGGCACAGAATGAAGCCTGATGTCCTGAAGGAGCTGATCGGATACAGCAGCAGATCGGGTAGAAACGTTATTATATCCTATGACCATGAAGCAGTTATCTGCCCAAAGGAACGTCCTCTCGATACAGGTGAAGCCGTAAATGCGAATAAGGATATAGTGAAATACAGGCTTACCAACAGAATAAGGATGAACAGTGAGCTTTCTTCGTTTATAAGCTGTATAATGCGATGCACGGGAAATCATAAAATGAAGAGGTATCCGGCAGTGATGCTGTATTATGCCAATGACGAGGAAGAGGAGAGGCGCCTTCTTGAGGCCTGCATTGAATACGGATATACGTATATCGATGATAATATTAAAACAACCTGCCGTGAGTTCGATAAGGTGGTAATGCTCATGGACGAGACTTTCGGATACGATGAGGACGGATACTTAAGATGCGGCGCAGAAGGAGAATACCGGGTTCGCCGTCTGTTTCATGGTCTTAACAGAGCAAAATCATCATTGGGCATAATAGTAAGGAACAATCCTGAAGTATTCGAGGTTTTACTGTCGGTTCTTCAGAGCCACTGACAGATGAATTTTAACGAATGCGTAAATACGGATAAAAAATATAGAAGCTTCCGGACACAGGATAGATGTCCGGGCAGCTTGAGAAACGGAGGGGCGGCCGGATGGCAGATAACGGAAAGATCATTAAGTTCCCGCGGGAAAGCATGATCCTCAGAGAGGGAGAGAAGAGTACGGATATGTACAAGATAATAAAGGGGCACGCAGAACTGTATACCGGATACGGTACGGAAAATGAAATCCTGCTCGGACTCATCGGAGCGCCTGCGTGCTTCGGGGAATTCGGTCTGCTTCTTCATCAGCCGTCAATATATACGGTGGTTGCATTTGACAATGTGTATGCATTGCGGATAACCGAGGGAGAAATAGGGGATTTCGTACAGGAAAATCACAGGAATATCATAGATATCATGAAAAATATGGCAAATATGATGTTAGTGATGCAACGGCAGATAGATATACTGGCAAAAGAGATTAAGAAGGGTTCGACAGGAGATGTTGATGTTATACGGCAGGCGAAGCGAAACCTCAGGAGTTATGCGGTATATGGAAGTGGATTTCCGCCGGGCGGACCATACAATAAGATAAACGTGATGAATTATAAGGTATAAAACAGTACAAAAACAACAGGAAGCTCCGTCTTCCTGTTGTTTTTGCGCGTGTTAGTGTTTTTATACCGTTTATACTTTATAACCCAATCAAACCCGATTTGTATTTTCGTATTTCTTAGGGTGCTCCTACTGTAGCATGTATTGCCTGTAAGTAAGCCCAACCTCTTGTAAGTCCGTCAGCAGCTTGTCTTTTGGTTTCAGCCATAGCGTTGGCAGTTGCAACGTTTATGGAGTTCAGATAGGCGAGGCCTGCCTCGCCTCCTGCCACAGCCTGTGCATCCCTTGCAGCTGCGGCCTTGGCAGTAGCCTCATTTATTGAGTTAAGGTAAGCAAGGCCTTTCTCGGCACCTGCAGCAGCCTCGGCATCTCTTGCATTGGCAGCAACAACGGTAGCCCTGTTAATGGAATCCAGATATTCATAACCTCTCTGGATATCCTTCGTTGCCTCCGGAACCAAAGAAGGATTTACAGACCACAGATAAGCCAATCCTCTTTCGGCGCCGCTTACGGCTTCGGCATCCCTTGCAGCAACAGCCTTGGCAGTAGCTTCATTAATAGACTGCAGATACTGTCTGCCGCGCTCTAAACCGCTTATAGCTTCGGCATCTCTTGCAGCAGCAGCCTTGGCGGTAGCTTCATTAATAGACTGCAGATACTGATAACCACGCTCTAATCCACTCTTAGCCTCAGCATCTCTTGCAGCGGCAGCCTGTGCGGTAGCTGCTTCGATCGCATCCAGATAAGCCTGTCCGGCAACAGCGCCTGCGCTTGCCTGACGATCTGTTTCGATCGCTGCTGCTATTGTAGACTGCTGTATTGACTGAAGATAAGCCATGCCTCTTTCGTATCCGCTCTGTGCTTCCTTTATGACAGAAGAATCTGGAGAAAGCTGTGTTGACTGAAGATAAGCCATACCCTTTTCATATCCGCTCTGCGCTTCCGAAATAACGTCAGCCTGTACGGGTGCTGTTGTAACAAATACTGTAAGCGCCAATGTGGCAGCTGCTCCGATTAACTTACCAATCTTGTTTATAACCTCAGTTTTCTTCATAATAAAAATCTCCTTTCATAAATAAGCAAAATCATGCAAATAAATAGATAAATTATACTTTTTGTATTGGGCCCAATCTATTATTTTTCTTGAATGCATCAGTCACATTATAAACTATCGGGACGGGATTGTAAAGCTAATTTGCTGACTTTTTGTAACATTTGAGAATATTTATCTAATTGTCAGTATATTTTGTATGACCGGTTCGGTCAGTATACAAGATATGGTATAAAAACAGTAGAATAGTTTTGCCTGAATCTCTTTGACAACAGTGCGTGGGTTGGGGTTGATAATTATTTCCAACCTGATCATAAACCGGCTGACAGGGATGATGCCTGATTGTTTGGATTGACAATACAATTGAAATCGTATACTTTAGTATGGTGGTCTGATAAAAGGTATGACAATTATATTTTTAAGGAGAATATTATGAAAAAATCAGTAATACTTATACTTTTGGCAGCAGTATCGGTTATGGCTCTTGCGGGCTGCACCAAATCGGAAGCATCAAAGGACGGAAAGAGCTTCACCGTAGGCTTCGATGCGGAATTTCCACCCTACGGATATATGGATGACAAGGGAGAATATGTCGGCTTCGATCTTGATCTTGCACAGGAGGTCTGCAACAGAAAGGGCTGGACATTAAAAAAACAGCCGATAGACTGGGATGCCAAGGATATGGAGCTCTCATCGGGAGCGATTGACTGTATCTGGAACGGCTTCACCATTCAGGGACGTGAAGATTCATATGAGTGGACGATCCCGTATGTTGACAATTCGCAGGTCTTTGTTACCAAATCCGATTCGGGCATAACGAAGTTATCGGATCTGGCGGATAAGGGTGTGGGCGTACAGAAGGATTCATCTGCCCTGGCTGCGCTTGAGGGCGACAGTGCCGATCTTGCAGATACGTTTAAGGAGCTTATACAGTATGCGGACTACAATACCGGATTTATGGATCTGGAGGCCGGTGCCATTGATGCGCTTGCCATAGATATAGGAGTGGCTAATTATCAGATAGCTCATAAGGGTGACAGCTTCATTATACTTGATGAGCAGCTCGCATCCGAGCAGTACGGTGTGGGCTTCCTTAAGGGAAATACCGAACTGAGGGATGAGGTTGAGGCAGTCCTTAAAGAAATGGCAGATGACGGAACCATACTTAAGATAGCAAAGAATTATTCTGATTTTGGAATGGAAGAGTCGATTTGTATAGGTAAGTAATAGGAAGAGTATTATGTCATTTGGAGTTATGCTTATAGACCTTGCCGAGGGGATGGTGACGTCGGTTGAGATTTTTTTACTGACACTGTTGTTTGCGCTGCCTCTCGGACTGGCAGTTGCCGTCGGCAGAATGTCTAAGAATCGGATAGTATCCGCAGTGATAAAGTTCTACATAGCGATAATGAGGGGAACTCCCCTTATGCTTCAGCTTATTGTGGTATATTTTTCACCATATTATATCTTCGGATTCGATCTTACCGGCTTCAGGTTTCCGGCGATCATCATCGCATTTTCTATAAACTATGCCGCGTATTTTGCAGAGATATACAGAAGCGGCATAGAGGCCGTTCCCAGGTCGCAGAATGAAGCTGCAGAGGTTCTCGGGTATTCAAGAAGCCAGACCTTCTTCCGTATCATTATGCCTCAGGTTGTAAAGATAATACTTCCAAGCATTACCAATGAGACGATCACGCTTGTTAAGGATACTTCTCTTGCATTTGTGCTTGCCCAGGCAGAGATGTTTACCATAGCAAAGCAGATTGCTGCAAAGGATGCGAGCGTGGGACCGCTTATGGTTGCCGGAGTTTTCTATTTTGTTTTTAATTTTATTGTTGCCTTTGTAATGGACAGGATAGAGAAGAAGCTCGATTATTATTAAGAAACGGTTATGGGTAAAGAATCAATACTTGAAATAAAAAACATACGTAAATCATTTAAAGATCATGAAGTTCTTAAAAATGTGTCACTAAACGTCGACCGGGGAGAGGTTGTTTCAATAATCGGGCCTTCGGGGTCCGGAAAGTCAACCATACTGAGATGTGCTACACTTCTGGAGAGGATGGATGGCGGTACCCTTAAGTATAAGGGTGATATTGCCGCATCGGACGAGAGCGGTACAATGGTGTATGCTGACAGAAATGAGCTTAAGAGAATAAGACGCTGTTTCGGCCTTGTATTTCAGAGCTTTAATCTGTTTCCGCATTATTCGGTGCTTAAGAATATAGTTGAGCCTGTAGTGCTGTCAGGCCAGTGTGACGCTGATGAAGCAAAAGAAAGGGCGATGGGGCTGCTTGAGAGGCTGGGGCTTGAAGAAAAAGCAGAAGCTTATCCGGGGAAGCTTTCGGGAGGTCAGAAGCAGAGGGTTTCCATAGCAAGAGCTCTTGCAATGAAGCCTGAGATACTGTTTTTTGATGAGCCGACGTCTGCGCTCGACCCTGAGCTTACCGGTGAAGTCCTTAAGGTAATAAAGAGTCTCGCTGCCGAGCATATGACAATGGTAATAGTGACACATGAAATGAAGTTTGCGAGAGAGGTTTCGGACAGGATCATTTTTCTTGAGAACGGTGAGATACATTCCCAGGGAACGTCCGAAGAACTGTTTGCTTCCGACAATGAGAGGCTTAATGCTTTCATCGGTAAGCTGGAACAGCGATAAATTATAAGGAGTAAGGATAATGGCGCAATGGTGGGCAGGCGTTTCGGAGACGTTTGCGAGGTGTTTTATTTATGAAGGCAGATATAAGCTGCTGTTAAGCGGTATCGGGGTAACGATAAAGGTTTCGCTCCTTGCGATCGCCCTTGGTATGATCATAGGCTTCCTGATCGCACTGTGTAATCTGTCAAAAAAGAAGCCGCTTAATATTATAGGCAAGGTGTATACGGATGTTATAAGAGGAACGCCCTCGGTCACGCAGCTTATGATCATCTATTTTGTGGTGTTTGCAACGATCAACTGGGCAAAATGGGTAATAGCCGCGATCGCCTTCGGGATCAATTCCGGAGCGTATGTTTCCGAGATAATCCGGGCCGGTATCCTTTCAATAGACCGGGGACAGACAGAGGCGGGCAGATCCCTGGGACTTACCGCCAGACAGACAATGATCTACGTTGTAATACCGCAGGCAGTTAAGAATATTTTCCCCGCAATGGGTAATGAATTCATTACACTGATCAAGGAAACAGCCATTGTCGGATATGTGGGTCTTATGGATATCCAGAAGGCGGGTGATTTTATAAAAAGTGCCACCTATGAAGCTTTCATGCCGTTGGTCGGTACGGCGATCATATACTTTGTGCTTATTAAGATGCTTACCATAGCTCTTACGAAGTACGAGGCATACCTGAGAAAATCGGAGAAACGCTGAGAAAGCTTATGCAGACCTGCAGGATCACCGAAGCCTGTGGGTGCACCGGATGGACAGAAGATGTTCAGTCGGATATTACAGGGAAGTATGGTATAAGATTGGAGACCGCTAGTGGAAACAAATGCAATAATAAAAGTAAATGACCTGTATAAGAGCTTTGACAAAAGATGTGTTCTTAACGGGATCACAGAAGAGATAAATGAAGGCGAGGTAGTGGTAGTGATCGGACCTTCGGGTTCGGGCAAGAGTACCTTCCTAAGGTGCCTTAATCTCTTGGAAATGCCGGATTCGGGAGAGATCATAATAGATGGAGAGCAGATTAACCTGCCGGGGGTTGATGTTGACCTGATCCGGAAGAAGATGGGCATGGTGTTCCAGCATTTTAACCTGTTTCCGCATCTGACCGTGCTTGATAATATTACACTGGCTCCGATGAAAGTGAACGGACTGGGCGAAGCTGCAGCCAAGGCAAAGGCGATGGAACTGCTCGAGAGAGTCGGGCTTATCGAGAAGGCTGATGACTATCCGGCATCGCTTTCAGGCGGACAGAAGCAGCGTATAGCAATAGCCAGAGCGCTTGCGATGGATCCGGAGATCATTCTGTTTGACGAACCGACATCTGCGCTCGACCCTGAGATGGTCGGCGAAGTGCTGGATGTTATGAAGGAGCTTGCGGCGAATGGAATGACGATGGTGGTCGTCACACATGAGATGGGCTTTGCCAGAGAAGTGGGCACAAGACTTATGTTTATTGATGAAGGGAAGGTGCTTGAAAAGGGTACTCCCGATGAGGTGCTCAACCATCCGAAGCAGAAGAGGACAAAAACCTTCCTGAGTATGGTATTGTAAATGTAAGCAGCTATTCCTGTTATGAAAAGTTGCGCAAATATAATTTAAGGAGAGTTTATTATGAAGAAAGTAGCAGCAGTATTATTAACAGCAGCAGCATCTGCTCTGATCCTGGCAGGATGTGGGTCCAAGGGTTCTGCATCAAACGTGATCAAATTCGGTACGAATGCGGAGTTTCCGCCGTTTGAATTCATATCAGCCGAAGGTGTTATAGATGAATATGACGGAATCGATATGGCGCTTGCAAAGGATATAGGAGAACAGACGGGCAAGGAGATCAAGATAGAGAACATGGAATTCGATTCCCTGCTTATAGCATTGTCTAACGGACAGATCGATGCTGTTATCTCCGGAATGACAATAACCGAGGAAAGAGCGAAGTCGGTAGATTTCTCCATTCCCTATTATGAGGCTACACAGGTTATGATCGTGCCTAAGGATTCAGATATCACCAAGGCTGCCGACATGGAGGACAAGAAGATCTGCGTTATCCAGGGCTACACCGGAGAGCTGTGTGTTCAGGAGCTTGGATTTGAATATGAAGCCTTTAAGAAGGGCACCGAGGCAATCCTTGAGCTTAATAACGGTAAATGTGATGTGGTGGTCCTTGATTCGGCAACAGCCCAGAAGTACGTAAAGGATAATCCTGAGCTTAAGATAGTATCGGATTCAGAAGCCTTCGAGGCAGAGCAGTACGGAATAGCCGTAAAGAAGGGCAACAAGAAACTTCTTGATGAGATAAACAAGGCTATTGAAGCAAGGCTTAAGGATGGAACCATTTCGGAATGGAGCGCCAAGTATACGGAATAAAACCGGTGACGGCATAAGCCTCGAAGTAAAGACAATACAAGGGTAATAAAGAAAGTTATAAAAGACTCCGCGACCTGTTCCTGCGGAGTCTTTTATAATGCGAAGGCTGTTGACAGAGCCGCGTGCTATACCGAATCTATTGTTGTATAAAAGTATGATAACATGATATACTACCTGTAAATATGCCCATATATTATACAATAAGGAGATAAAATATATGAAATTCCGAAAAAATGGTGCAAAACGGTACGGAAGATGGTATTTTTCGGTAAGTATCATTCTTATCCTGTCCATTTTATTCTCTATGAGTACAACGGTTTATTGTGCCGAAGAAGAATCTTATCAGGAAACCTCCACACGCCGGGTTGAGACTCCCCGCCCATCGGTTAACGGTAGACTGAGTGTAAAAAACGGACAGCTTGTGGATAAGAACTCAAAGCCTGTTCAGTTAAGGGGAGTAAGTACCCATGGACTTACATGGTATCCCGATTTTATAAATAACGGACTTATTGATACCGTATCAAAATCATGGAACTGTGATCTGCTGCGTCTTGCGGCTTATTCCACAGAATATAAAGGTGATGGGGTCAATACCACGCTTGAACTGGTACGAAAGGGAATAGATGCCGCCATTGCTTCGGATATGTATGTCATTGTCGACTGGCATATTCTCGAGGATTCCAATCCCAATATCCATTTAAAGGAAGCAATGGAATTCTTTGATATTATTTCTTCGGAATATGCCGACGCGCCCAATGTTCTGTACGAGATATGTAACGAACCGAACGGTGAAACATTCTGGTCGGATATATTTACTTATGCCAACCAGGTAATACCGGTCATAAGGAAGAACGCCCCGGATTCTGTTATCATTGTCGGAACTCCGGACTATTCCAGAAATCTTATGATGGTCAGGCGGCGGCCTCTTCTATATGATAACCTCATGTATACACTGCATTTTTATGCCGCGACGCATAAGTCCGACCTGCAGAACGAGTTACTTATGGCCATTAATAAGAGGATTCCCGTATTTGTTACGGAGTGTGGTCTCAGCGAATCAAGCGGTGACGGAAAGGTCGACTATGAATCGGCTGTAAAATGGTTCAAAATTTTAGATGATAATAAGATCAGCTATTCTGTATGGAGCTTCTCAAACAAGAATGAATCTTCGGCAATGTTTAAGCCATGGTATATTCCCGGTGCCGGAATATCGGAGGATTCTCTTACCTCTTATGGTAAATGGGTTAGAAGTCTTATCCAGGGAGAAACGCCGGGATTTATAGAAGTTCCCAAGGACGAAGGCATTATGCTCCCGGCATGGATAACAGATACCTTGAATCATCGGGATTATACGGTAGCCAAGGCATGGCCGAGGCTTGCACTTCTTTCACTGCTGATACTGATCCTCAGCATGATCGTTGTGAGAAGTATAAGTTTATATACCTTTAAAAGGTATAATACATTTAAGGATCTTTATGACAGTGACAAAACAGCGGCCAAAAGTGAAAAAAACATAAACATGACGTTAAAGCGAGTGGTTTTGATCCTGAGTATCTTCTTTACGATCACATATCTTATATGGCGTATCAGATTTTCCATACCCAAGAACGGAATGATAATAACCATAATCGCGAATGTGGTGCTTCTTATAGTTGAAATGATCGGCTTCTGCGAGGCTTTGGTCTTATACGGTAATCTTATGGGACTGCGCAGATATGAACTTCCGGTTATTAAAGATGAAGAGTATCCGGATGTCGATATATTCATTGCCACATATAACGAGCCGGCAGAACTGCTGCGTAAGACGATAAACGGCTGTAATCATTTAAAGTATCCGGACAAGTCGAAGGTACATATCTGGCTGTGCGATGATAACCGGCGTCCCGAGATGAGGGAGCTTGCAGCCGAAATGGGAATCGGATATTTCGACCGTCCGGATAACAAGGGCGCCAAGGCGGGTAACCTTAATAATGCTCTGGGAAAAACAAGTGCGCCTTATATTGTAACACTTGATTCCGATATGATAGTAAAGAGTGATTTCCTGCTTAAGACCATACCGTATTTTGTTGATGCAAAGAAGAAGTCCGAAGCATTACCGGAGGATAAACGGTATGATCTCGGGTTTATTCAGACACCTCAGAGCTTTTACGATCCCGATGTGTTCCAGTATGCCCTGTATTCGGAGAAGACAGCTCCGAATGAGCAGGATTTCTTCTACCGCACGATCGAAGTCGCCAAAACCGCAACCAACAGCGTTATTTACGGTGGTTCAAATACGATACTTTCCAGGGCTGCCCTGGAAGAGATCGGGGGTTTCTATACAGAAACCATAACCGAGGACTTTGCTACGGGAATGCTGATAGAAGCTGCCGGCTATGTCAGCCTTGCGCTCCCCGAACCGCTGGCTAACGGTGAGACACCCCATACCTTTAAGGAACATATCCAGCAGAGAAAACGCTGGGGCCGGGGAGTTATAAGTACTGCAAGGAAACTGCATCTGATAAGGCGTAAGGGACTGTCACCGGCACAGAAGATCAGTTACTTAAGCTCCGTAAGTTACTGGTATTCACCGATCAAGAACCTGATCTACCTGATCTCGCCCCTGATGTTCTCGGCATTTGCCATACCGGTATTTGCCTGCAGCTGGCTGGACCTGCTTATTTACTGGTTCCCGATGTTTGTTATGCAGGAAATATGTCTGCGCTTCTTAAGCGGTAATCTTATTTCGCTTAAATGGAGCGGTATCCATGAGACAAGCGTAATGCCTTATATGCTCTTCCCAATATTAAAAGAGTCTTTGGGCATTACAACCACGACGTTTGCCGTAACCGATAAATCAGGCAAAAAGAAGATCGAGAAAAATAAATTAAAGACCATGATGCCGTTCATTGTCCTGTTGGCGCTCTCGGGAATAGGATGTATAAGAATACTATATCTTATGCAGACCATGCATATCCTGAGCCTTATAATCCTTTTATTCTGGATATTGCGGAATGCATATTTCCTTGGAATGTCAGTATTCCTTATTTCCGGCAGGGATGAAGATAACGAAGCCGTAAATGTAATTGATGCAGAGCCTGTAAGCATTAAGAATGCAGGAGAGGGAAATGTCTTATACGGTGTTACGACATATATGAATGAACATAATGTCAGGGTATTTCTGGATGAAGAAGCGGATCTCAGGATAGGAGACAGGGTGGAAGTTACGATCGAAAGTGAGGATTATACCGCTGTTCTTAATACGGTAGTATGTAGTCTTAAAAACTCCAGATCGGGCGAGCATACCGTATACTCATTTGAAATACTCGACTATGGTGACAGTGAGCTTGAATATATGCAGATACTGTATGACCGTGTTCCGTCGCTTCCGCAGTCGCTTAACAGGGATTGGGGAATAGTGTTACATATGATGAAAAACATTGCGTACAGAATATTGAATATATGACATAAGTCTTGACATTATAATAGTTTGTACTTATAATCGTTAAGAAACAAGGGCGGTTCAGATAGAGCCGCCATCTTTTTTAAGGATTCTTTAAAGGTTTCAAAGGAGGAGAATATTATGAAGAAGAAGTTACTTGCACTTATGATGTCAGCAGTAATGGTTTGTTCATTTACTGCCTGTGCTCAGGGTCAGGGAGCCGCACCTGCTGCAGATGCAGGCTCAGCAGACGCGGGTTCAGCCGATGCAGGCTCTGAAGATGCCGGATCTTCCGATGATGGTTCAGCAGACGCAGGAAATGCAGCAGAGGGCGGTTCGGGAGCTCTTACCGGTACGCTTAAGATAGGTATGATCGGACCTCTTACAGGTGCAGCTGCTCTGTATGGTAATGCCGTTAACAACGGAACACAGATAGCAGTAGATGAAATCAATGCGATAAGTTCTGATTTCAAGATGGAATATCAGCCCGAGGATGATGAGCATGACGCCGAGAAATCGGTTAACGCTTACAACAAGTTAAGAGACTGGAAGGTCCAGGCGATCGTAGGCTGTGTAACAACAACGCCCTGTGTTGCTGTTGCAGCAGAGGCTAACAACGACCGGGTATTTATGCTCACACCTTCAGCTTCGGCCACATCTGTTACCGAGCAGGGTGATGATATCTTCCAGCTGTGTTTCTCGGATCCCAACCAGGGTTCGGCTTCGGCTCAGTATATAAAGGATAACAATCTCGGAAGTAAGGTAGCGATCATCTATAATAACTCGGATGTTTACTCAACCGGTATCTACCAGACATTTACGGCAAAAGCTCAGGAGATTGGACTTGAGGTTGTTTCAACAACGACATTTACAGATGATACAGCCAATGACTTCTCGGTTCAGCTTACAGATGCCAAGGATAAGGGTGCTGACCTTATATTCCTTCCTATCTACTATACACCCGCTTCACTGATCCTTCAGCAGGCAGATTCAATGGATTACAAGGTTCCCATGTTCGGTGTGGACGGTATGGACGGTATCCTCGGTCTCGAAGGCTTCGATACCAAGCTGGCAGAGGGCGTTATGCTTCTTACACCTTTCTCGGCAGATGCAACGGATGAGAAGACAGTTAATTTCGTTAAGAAGTATCAGGACAGTTACAAGGAGGTTCCTATCCAGTTTGCTGCTGACGGATATGACTGCCCTTATGCAATATATGAGGCTCTTAAGTACTATGCAGACAAGAACGGCGGGCTTGATGTAACGGATATGTCAAACGAGGAAATCTGTGAGATACTTGTTTCGGTATTCTCGGATTCCAATTTCTCTGTTGACGGTATCACAGGTGAGGGCATGACCTGGACCGCAAACGGTGAGGTTAACAAGGCACCCAAGGCCGTTGTTATCAAGGACGGAGTATACGTAGGTCTGTAAGACTGAGTTCGGTGTATGATATAAAGGAGCTGTGGCTTCACGGCTCCTTGAATCATATACAGAATATAAAACAAATAACAGGAGGCAGTATGGTATCATATCTTATTAACGGAATAAGTCTCGGAAGTGTATATGCGATAATTGCGCTTGGTTATACCATGGTATACGGTATCGCCAAGATGCTTAATTTCGCGCACGGTGATGTAATAATGATAGGAGGATATATGGCCTTCTGCTCGACTTCATATCTCGGCTGGCCGGTGATACCTTCGGTGCTTTTCTCAATATTTGTATGTACGATACTCGGAATGATAATCGAGAAGCTGGCATATAAGCCGCTGAGAGAGGCAAGTTCGCTGGCGGTACTTATAACTGCGATTGGTGTTTCATATTTCCTCCAGAATGCAGCTCTTCTTATCTGGTCGTCCAACCCCAAGGCATTTCCCAATATGGTAAATCTGCCCAATCTTGTAATTGGGGATGTACAGATATCTTCGGTAGCTATAGTTACCATAATAACAAGCATAATTATAATGGTTGCGCTTACAATGTTCACTTCAAAGACTAAGCTCGGTAAGGCAATGAGAGCTGTTTCCGAGGATAAAGGCGCAGCACAGCTTATGGGTATAAATGTCAATGCAACGATTTCGATGACTTTTGCGATAGGTTCGGGACTTGCTGCAATAGCAGGAGTGCTTCTGTGTTCGGCATATCCGACGCTTATGCCTACAACCGGTGCCATGCCCGGTATCAAGGCTTTTACGGCAGCTGTATTCGGCGGCATAGGTTCCATACCGGGAGCCATGCTCGGCGGTATCCTGCTCGGCATTATAGAAATATTTGCCAAAGCGTATATTTCCACTCAGTTGAGTGATGCCATTGTTTTTGCCGTACTTATCATTGTTCTTATAGTCAAGCCCACAGGTCTTCTCGGGAAGAAGATAGCTGAGAAAGTCTGAGGTGAGAGCATGGGTGATATGAGTAAAAAGAAATTGTCAAAGAAAGCAAGGAAATCTTTTGTAAATTACGGGATAGTTATATGTTTCTTTATAGTCTTTCAGATCCTGTCATCAACAGGACATCTGGGAAGCTCACTTAAGGGACAGCTTATTCCGATCTGTGCTTATATAGTTATGGCACTGTCATTGAATCTTGTGGTTGGAATATCCGGGGAATTAAGTCTGGGACATGCAGGTTTTATGTCTGTCGGAGCATTTACGGGGGTTGTGGTTGCCCAGAGCCTTGAATCGTCCGTTCCAAACGGGCAGATGAGGCTGATTCTGGCGCTTATAATAGGTGCTTTAGTGGCTGGGATCGCCGGAATCCTGATAGGGATTCCCGTACTTCGTTTGAGAGGTGATTATCTTGCCATCGTTACTTTGGCTTTTGGGGAGATAATTAAGAATGTTCTTAATTGTCTGTATGTCGGTATAGACGAAAGGGGACTTCATTTCTCGCTTAAGGATGAACCCTCCCTCCATCTTGAGCCGGGCGGCAAGACAATACTGTCAGGTCCGATGGGTGCACTGGGAGTTACCAAGTTATCTACCTTCTTTGTGGGTATTATCCTGATACTTCTTGTTCTCTTTTTTATACAGAACCTTATTGATTCGCGTCCCGGACGTGCCATTGCGGCGATAAGGGACAACAGGATAGCAGCTGAAGCCTGCGGAATCCCGGTTACCAAGTATAAGCTGATGGCCTTTGTTACATCGGCAGCGATGGCAGGTGCTGCCGGAGCCTTATATGCACTTAATTACTCGACCGTTGTCCCCAAGAAGTTCGACTTTAATACATCCATACTTGTACTAGTATTTGTCGTTCTTGGCGGCATAGGAAATCTGCGGGGCTCGATAATAGCAGCAGCCCTTCTTACCGTGCTTCCTGAGCTCCTGCGTGAATTCCGGGATTACCGTATGCTTGTATACGCGATAGTACTTATTCTGGTAATGCTTATCACCAATAATGAGAAGGCCATGACCTTTGTGCGTAATACGATAGATAACATCATGAAGAAATCACGGAAGGAGGCGGCATAGGATGAGCAATAAGGACATTAAGCTGGTACAGTTACCCAGTCCCAATTTCGTTCCGGAACGTGATAAAGATAAGCCGCTCATTCTGGAAGTATCCCATTTGGGAATAGATTTTGGCGGTCTGACTGCCGTTAACGAGTTTAACATCGGAATGAGTCCTACCGAGATATCCGGTCTTATCGGACCCAACGGTGCAGGTAAGACCACAGTGTTCAATCTGCTCACCAAGGTGTACGAACCGACGAGGGGAACCATACTTCTTGACGGTAAGGATACCCATGGTATGAATACTATTCAGGTTAATCAGGCTGGTATTGCAAGAACATTTCAGAATATAAGGCTCTTCGACAAGCTGACGGTTGAAGATAATGTTAAGATTGGTTTACATAACAACGTACACTATCATATGCCTACAGGAGTTTTTAGACTCCCCAAATACTGGAAGGAAGAAAAAAGGGCACATGAGAGAGCCATGGAGCTTCTGTCAATATTCGATATGGAGGAGATGGCCTCATATAAGGCGGGATCACTTCCTTACGGTGCACAGCGCCGGCTTGAGATCGTCAGGGCACTCGCTACAGGTCCCAAGCTTCTGCTTCTTGATGAGCCTGCAGCGGGCATGAATCCATCGGAAACATCGGAACTTATGGAGAATATCGAGAAGATAAGGGATGAATTCAAGATTGCCATCCTTCTTATAGAGCATGATATGAATCTTGTAATGGGAGTGTGTGAGAGTATTGCTGTTCTTAATTTCGGAGAGATAATCGCAAAGGGTACGCCTAATGATATCCAGAACAATCCGAAGGTAATAGAGGCTTATTTAGGTAAAGGAGAGGATTAGGCATGTCATTACTGAAAGTTAACGAACTGCATGTATATTACGGAAGCATCCATGCGATAAAGGGCATCTCCTTTGAAGTAAGTGAGGGGGAGGTCGTAACTCTTATCGGTGCAAATGGTGCAGGCAAGTCCACTACACTTAATTCAGTGGCGGGGCTGCTTAAGCTAGGAAGCGGAAACGTTGAATTTAATGGTAAAATACTTAACGGGATACCTGCGCATAAGATAGTAAAAGAGGGGATGGCACTCTGTCCCGAGGGAAGAAGGATATTCCAGCAGCTTACCGTTAAGGAAAATCTTGAGATGGGTGCTTATATAGGCGACGGTTCAACACTTGATAAGGATTTAAACAATGTATATGAACTGTTTCCGAGGCTTAAGGAAAGATACAAACAGATAGCAGGTACTCTTTCGGGCGGAGAACAGCAGATGTTAGCAATGGGAAGGGCTCTTATGTCACATCCGAAGCTCCTTATGCTTGATGAACCATCTATGGGACTTGCGCCTATCCTTGTTGAGCAGATATTTGATATCATAAAACAGCTGCATTCTAAGGGAACGACAATACTTCTAGTTGAGCAGAATGCTCAAATGGCGTTAAAGGTGGCAGACAGAGGCTATGTGCTCGAGACCGGAAGAATAGTTACAACCGGTACAGGCAGGGAGCTTCTTCATAATGATATGGTACGAAAGGCATATCTGGGAGGGTAAGAGCAGATATATGACAAAATGAGTCCTGCAGCGTCAGTGATGGCGTTTGCAGGACTTTTCTGATTTATGCAGTTTGAAGATAAGCCATGTTCTCGGAAAATATTGTTTAATGGTTGATTTTATGATAATATTTTAGTTTGGATGATAGTATTTAATCCACTCGGGAGAATATAATGAGCGCAACAGAGGATTATCTGAATAATTTATTGAACAATATAGAAGGTTCTGATAATGAACCGGAGAAAGTTGCGAACCGGTCGAGAAAGAACGAAATGCCTTCCGTGGCTGAGCTGTTTGCATCTTTGGCTGATGATGAGGAGGATGAGGAAGATTACTCGGATGATTCGGATATGGACTACTTTGATGATGTCTTTGGAGGTGATCCTGAATCCGAAGCTGATCAAAATCCAGAATCCGAGGAGTCTGTTGATACGTCTGCCGAAGATGAAACTTCGATTGATAATACCGGGGCAGCAGATACTGTGGTGGATGATACTATAGCAGAAGATTATTCTTCATTAGAGGGTGTATCGACAGAGGAGCAGGAAGTGCCTGAGATTCCTGAGGCATCTGAAATTCCTGAAGTACCCGAGATTCCGGATGTATCATCTATAGAAGACATGCCTATCGGAGATATGCCAATCGGGGATATGCCGATATCTGACGAGGCCCCTGAAATACCGGAGATACCGGAAGTTGCTGAGGCGCCTGAAATGCCAGAGATACCGGAAGTTGCTGAGGCACCTGAAATGCCAGAGATACCTGAAGTGCCGGAAGTACCGGAAATGCCTGAGACACCAGTAATTCCTGAGGTACCCGAGATTCCGGACATATCATCTATCGGAGACATGCCAATTGGGGATATGCCGATCAGTGACATGCCTATAGGAGACATGCAAATTGGGGATATGCCGATCAGTGACATGCCCATAGGAGACATACCAATCGGAGATATGCCG
>JAEEGL012726572.1_pt1 | contig 29889 bp, 42 predicted proteins | sample 9134231 | NCBI WGS metagenome assembly JAEEGL01 (sample SAMN16246548, study PRJNA631951) | gut metagenome | biome: gut microbiome; feature: rumen; material: fiber-attached | host: Bos | place: Iran: Karaj | collected 2018-10
GGCGATGGCAGCGGTCGCGGCTTCGGCGGCTGCGCTGGCTGCTGCGACGGCGGCGTTGTACTCGGCGACGAACTCCTCCTCCGTCCCCTCGTAGCCGTGGTCGACGGCGAGCTGGTAGATGCTCTCGCCGTCGTCGCCCGTGTCGCCCTTGTCTCCCTTGTCGCCCTTCTGGCCGCGGGTGCCCCTGGAGGGCTTCCCGCTGTCGACGAACTCGCCCAGGGTGGAGTCCCAGACGAACCAGTTGCCGTTGCCCCCGATGTAGGGGATGTGGCCGCAGGCGGCCATGGCGGCCTCCGCGGCGTCGAAGGCGGCCTGGATCGCCTCGTCCAGTAGGGACGTGCTGACCTCGGTGACCTCCAGGGAGACGTCGACCTCCGGATCCTCCATGACGACCTCGCCGTCGGCGAGCTCCTCGGTCCACTCGACGAGGTTGATGAAGGGCTTGTCGTAGGTCTTCGTGCGGCCTTCGTAGACGCAGCGGACGATGATGCGGTTGATGCCCTCGTACTGCGGGAGGGTGGCCGGGTAGTCGCAGACGAGCTTCGTGCCGTCCTCGGAGTCCACCGCGACGGTGAACTGGCCCGCGATCGCCTTCTGGCGGTCGCTGTAAAGGTATGCGCGGATGTCGGAGAGGCCGTTCCAGTCGACGGCGACCCCGTTGTCCTTGAGGGTGGTGTTCGCCCGGATGTCGGAGTGCAGGCGGCCGGGTTCTATCGTGATGGTTGCCATGGTGTTTTGTATTGCTTGGTTATCCTATTTGCTTGATGTATAGCTGGACGTCGTCGCCGGGGTCGAGGTCTTGCACTTCGATGTAGCCGTCGCGGGGCGCGGAGCTCGGGAGCTCCTCGATCCAGAAGCCGTAGACGCCGGGGTAGTTCACCGCTCCACCCTGGACGTCGCTGTCCTCGAAGTGCACCCAGGACGGGAAGTTGATATAGCAGAACGGGTTTCTGCCCGTGTCGAAGTTTATCTCGACGTAGTAGAGCCCGGTGACGTATGGCGTCTCCATCGTCTCCACGTCCACGCCGACGCTCGCGATGGAGAGGCCCGAGGTCTCGCCCTGGTGCGTCACGGCGACGGCGGCGGTGAGCTCGTGGTCGGTGGTCTCGAAGACGACGGATCCGGAGCCGGTGAAGGAGCTGCGCTCGATCGTGACGTTCGCGGGACCGCTCCCGGAGGACGGGGTGGCGGTCAGGCCGGACGGGAGCGTCTTCACCCTCCAGGCGGTGTTGCTGTCGACGTGGACGATGCCGGCGAAGACGGAGCCGGAGAAGTCGAGCGCGGACGGGTCGGCGGTCAGGTAGTTCTGGACCGGCGCGTCGCCCCAGAGCTCGTCCCAGCTCCTCCAGGTCCGCATGACGCAGTTGAGCCGGTTGTTCACCACGTCCAGGGTGCCGCTCTGGATGATATACTTCTGGCCGCCGTAGAGGTAGATGTTCGAGAAGGAGAGGATCCCGTCTGTGGCGTCCTTGATGTCCGCGGTGATCTGCTTCTCCGTCTGGGAGAAGAACTGGAGCATCTGCTGGTGGATGAGCGCGGCGAGGCGGAGGTTCTCCGCGGGCTTACTCCTCCAGTAGAAGACGCCGGCGGCGGGGAACTGGCCGTTCGAGCCCTGGACGTAGAGGCCGTTCTGGATGACCTTCGGGGAGACGGCGCCGGAGACCTGGCCGAAGGCCGGGCGGCGGGAGAGGGCGACGTTGTTCTTCTCGGAGTAGACGGTCTTCAGGTCGTAGCCCTTCCAGCTCTCGTCGTCCTGGGTGATCTCGAGGCCGTTGATGCGTCCGTGGTAGGCGCCGTCGCTCAAGCTGGGCGCGGCGCTGTTCGTCAGGAGGAACGGCTGGAAGATGATCTCCAGGCTCCCGCTCGCGTTGTTGAGCCGGATCTGCTTCTCGATCTGGGCGGAGTCGGAGCCGTAGCGGCCCTGCGCGCTGCTGAAGCCCTGGGAGACGCCGTCCTGGAAGACGTGGACCGTCGGGAGGAAGACGCCCTGATCGTTCAGGTAGAGGCGCGTGGTGCCGTCGTAGAAGGCGATCATGTAGCGGGCGGTCATCCCCTGGCTGTAATTTCCGCTCGGCGGGCGGTGCGGCCTGGTCGAACTGGAGAAGATGGTGCCGCCGGAGATGTAGTCGCCGTCCCGGGTGTAGGCGCCCACGGAGATCCGGAAGCGGAGCGTCACGTTCACGCCGCCGCCGACGATCGGGATGGAGGCCGTGAGGGTGCCGTAGCTGGCGACGTTGTCCGCGCTCGTGAGGGCGGTGAAGAACATGTCCGTCCCTTCGTAGTAGATCGAGCCGACGCGGGGGTTGAAGTAGTGGCCGGAGAGCGGGTCGATCATGCCGATGGCCCCGGACCGGCGGAAGGGGTGCGCGCCGACCGGCTCGTGGACCGTGCGGGAGCTGCCGCCCATCGTGACGGTCGCCTCCCGGTAGTCCGAGCTCTCGGTGTTCACCTGGAGGAGGCCACCGTACTTTGCGTCGAAGCTCTCCTCGATGACGCGGGCGGCCGGGACGAAGCGACGGCGGCCGGAGTTGTGGAGCATCATGAAGGTCCGGACGGATCCGGAGCGGGTGCCGTCCAGGTACTCCGGGATGACACCCATCTCGGCGAGGCGGAAGGTGTTGTCGAAGGCGTAGCGCAGGGTGAGGCCCGTGCTGTCCAGGACGTCCTCCAGGACTTCGAGCCACTTCTTCCCGCGGCAGGCGCTGACGTTGACGTAGAGGTTCTTCAGGTTGACGGCGGTGAGGTCCTTCGCGGCGTCCTGGCAGAGGATGTGGTTCCCGCTGTTGAAGTCGGTGTTCATGTTCTTCAGGCTCATCGCGCCGACCTTCGCGAGCGCCTGGGCGACGAGGGAGCCGACGGAGACCATCCCGCCCTCGTCCTCGGTCCCGTCGAAGTCGATGTCTCCCAGGTGGCCGATGTTGTCGCGGGCGACGACGCTGATCGCGCCGTGGTAGATGAGCTGCTCCTCGTAGCTGTCCGGGGTGATGTAGCCCGTCCAGACGGGCGTCACGGTGGAGCCGGAGACCGTCGAGAGGACGACCTTGTACTTGGTCGCGTCCGGGGTGAAGAACTCCTCCCAGTTGCCCTGCTTGATGTTCATGGGCGAGGCGGAGACGGTCGGGTTGTCGGAGACGTCGATGAGGACGATCTCCAGGGAGGTCTTGACGATCGGGGTGAAGACGTCGGACTGCTGCCCCTGGAAGACGAAGCTGCAGGCGACGAAGCCGCCGATCTCCATGGGGTAGGAGGAGCCGAGGGGGCCCGTCCGGTTCTCGTAGATGGAGACGCGGTAGGTGGCCCCGTTCTGCTGCTCGATGGTCTTGCGGTATTTCTCGTAGTACGCCATGCTATCTTCCCCATTTGTTGAGCGTCTGCTCGCCGGAGAGGACGATGTCCCCGCCGTCGAGGCGACCGCGGACGTAGATGGTGATCTCGGACCGGTTCTCCACGGAGGCGGAGCTGGTGGTGGCCGCGGCGGAGGCCGTGGACGCGGTGGTCCGTCCGCCTCCTCCGGCGAGGGCCTTCAGGCCGGACTTCGCGGCGGCGCCGATGGCGACGAGGGCCGTGCCTGCGGCGATGGCCGCGATGCCGTTCAGGGACTCGAGCGCCTCCTTGCAGGCCTCGATGCCGATGCCCTGCGCGATGAGGATCTCGCCTTCCTTGACGGCCATGTCCGCGAGGGGCGTCAGGAGCGCCTGGGCGATCTTGCCGGGGTTGAGGTCCTCCAGGCCGAAGAGCTGGTCGGTGAGCTCCTGGACGGCGTCGCCGATGCCGGCGGCGAGGGTCTCCTTGAACTCCTGCGCGAACTCCCGCGCCCGGTCCATGTCCTCCATGAGCTTGTCCAGGTTGACCTGGAAGCTCTCGTCGTCGATCTCCGGCATCTCGATCTCGAAGCCGGAGAGGTCCAGGCCGCCGAGGTCCACGTCCAGGGCCTCGCGGATGAGCTTGTTCGTGTTCCGGCTCCACTCCTCGGTGAGGGCGGTGGTGTCGAGGCCGAACTTCTGGAGGAGGGCCTTCTCCTCGGCGTATTTCTCGTTGAGGACCTGGATCTCGCCCTTGGCGGAGTCCTGGGCGCGCTGGAGGATGCGCTGCGCCTGCTCGGCGCCGGCGTCCGCGGCGGCGTTCCCGGCGTTGGTGAGCGTGCCGAGCATCGCGGTCGCCCGGGTCTGGGCGTGCATCGTCTCGGTGTCGATGCGGATGACCGCGACCTCCGCGTCGGCCATACCCTTGACGAGGGCGTCGTTCGCCTTGTCGTAGGCCTGGGTGAGCGCGGCGATGTCCTTGATGGCCTGCGGCGTCTCGCTCTCGAGCTTCTGGAGGGCCTGCTGCGTGTCGTTCCAGCTCTTGCCGGCCGTGGAGTAGTCGGCGGCGGGCATGCCGCCCATCTGGAGCGTGCTGCCGAAGGCGTAGTCGGACTGCTTGGAGAGCTCCTTCTTGGTCTTCAGGTATTCGCGGGCCTGGTTGATGACCTCGCGGTTCTGGTTGTACTCCTTGACGAGGAAGTCGATCTGCTCGTCGTTGAGGTGCGTCTGCGAGGCGAAGAGCTTCCGATGCTGGGCGGCCTCGTCCTCGTAGATGGCCTTTTTCGCCTTCCCCAGGGTGTCGGTGAGCTCGATGATCTTCTTGTTCGCGGCGATGCGTTCAGCCTCGCTCTTCGAGCTGTCGCGGGCGATGAGCTGGAGCTGCGCGATCTGGCGCTCCGTGTCGGCCTCCTGATAGGAGAACGAGGTCTTCCGCTCGAAGATCTCGTCCAGGGCCGCGGCGACCTCCTTGCTGACGCGGTAGGCCTCGCGCATGTTCGAGAAGAGGTTGTTCCAACCTTCGCCGCTGGAGATCTGGCGGACGAAGGTCGCGTAGGCGCCCTTGATGCCGGCCATCGTCTGGTTCCACTGGTCGCCCCACTTCTGCGTCATCGTGACGGCGTCCTTCGCGAACTTCGCGACGGCGGCGCCGATGGCGAGCCAGACGGCGACCGCCCCGGTCTTGAGGTTCTTGAGCTTTCCGTGGAAGCCGTCGGCCTCGTTGCCGGCTTCCTTCATGCCCTTCGAGTATTCGTCCTTCTTGAGGCCGAGCTTGACCCAGAGGTCGCCTATCTTACCCATTTTTCTCCTCCCTTGCTTTTCGGATCTGTTCGAAAATCTTGTCGAGCGCCGCCGCCTCCTGGGGCGTCACCGTGTAGGTCTGCGCGTCGCGCTGGACCTGCTCCGGCGTCGGATCGTCCCAGGAGAAGTGGATGTAGGACTTCGGGGTCCTCGCCCTGGGCGGCTTGATGTAGGGGTTCTGGTCGTAGATCTGGAAGGCGATCCACCGGGCGATGTCCATCCGCTCCTGGTCGGCCTCCTCCTTACCCTTGCGGAGCAGGTCGTACTCCCGGCGGGTGGTGAGGGCGGCCTCGCGCTCGGTCTTGCCGCACCTCCCTACGAGGAACGCCTCGATCGGTGCGTAAGGCGGTAGAGGAAGCTCTTTTTTTTTACTTCCCCGGCCTCCTCCTTCTCGCGCTTCTCCTCCTTCCGCTCCGCGACGGCGAGCTCCTTCTCGGTCTTGCCGGTGAGGGCGCAGACGAAGAAGCGGACCGTCTGGGCGAAGGCCTTCGGGTCGGACTGCATGAGGGCGTGGAAGTCCCCCCGGGTGTGCGGGAAGTCCTCCGCGGTGCCGTGGCCGTCCAGCTCCCAGGCGTTCAGGGCTGCGAGGTACATGAGGTCGGCGTAGCGCTCCCAGACCTCCGTGTTCGTCGCGGATGCGGAGAGCGGCTTGATGCCGGCGCCCTCCTCGTAGACCGCAAGGTGCGGGGTGACGAGCAAATCGACCGCCACCCCGTCCTTGATAGTCACTGTCTTACGGACCGGAACCATGACTACGTCAGGGTCGGGTAGTGGGTGACGGCGCCGTTGGCGGTCAGGGAGATCGTCCGGGAGCTGACAGCCCCGAAGTCGTTCGTCTCGCTGACGCCGGTGACGATGGCGGCGAAGGCCTCGCCGCTCTGGGGGGAGGATCCGGAGAGGGTGCCGATGAAGACGTCGACGGCGGTGCCGTTGAAGATGCCCTTCAGGGCCTGCTTCTGGGCGTTGTCGTTGTTGTCCGCGAAGACGGTGATCTCCGCCGTCGCGCCCTTCTTGCCGGCGATGAACTGCGCCCAGGCCGTGGACTTGTCGCTGGTCTCGACCGCCTCCTGGGTGATGTTGAGGTTGTTCGACTGCTCGCAGCCGAGCCAGGTGTACGTCGAGCTGACCTTGATGTACGCCTTTTTGGTGTTTCCGAGGGATGCTGCCATGGTTGTATTCTGGTTTGTTGGTTGTTTTCGCTGTTGGTTTATCCTTCAGGGACCGCGGGCTCGCTCTCCTCCGGATCCAGTTCCTCGTCCTCCTCCCATGCCGGGTCCTGGTCGATGAGGTTGGTGGACTGGAGGGAGATCGTCCGCGTCGAGACCGCGCCGAAGTCGTTGGTGTCGCTGACGCTGGTGACGATGCAGTCGCAGAACTCCGAGTCGGCGAAGGCGTCGCCGGAGATAATGCCGATGGCGAAGTGGACCTTCTCGCCGGTGTGGAGGCCGTTGATGGCCTCGACCTGGCCGGGGTCGCCGTTGTCGGCGTAGACCGTCACCTCGAAGGTGCCGGCGCGCTTCCCGGAGAGGAACTTCGCCCAGTTGTTGCTCTTGTCGGAGCACTCGATGGCCTCCTGCGTCCGGTTGAGGTTGTTGGAGGTCTCGCACCCGAGCCACTTCACGTCCTGCGGGTTGGTGATGTCGTCGGCGCCGCTGCAGATGTAGGCCTTGTTGACGTTTCCGAGTTTTGCTGCCATAGGTGTCTGCTGTTATTCGTTCTCTTCAGTTGCCGGATCCTGCTCTTCAATCGGAGGGTCCGCGGGCTCTTCCGGGATGTCCGGGTCCGGCTCGATCGGGATGTCCGCCTCCGCCTCCTCGTCGTCATCGAAGCGCTGGACGATGATGGAGACCTGCTGGAGCAGGCGGTAGACGATCTTGTCGGAGTCGCTCGCCTCGGTGAGGTCCTGGAGCTGGTCCGGAAGGACGCCCACCAGGTGCCAGCCTTCGAGCGCCAGGGGGGTCTCGGTCAGGAGGCGGAGGTTCTCCTCGTTCATCTGGGAGGCCTCGCCGAGGAAGCGGTTGCTGACGCTCTCGACGGTGAGGTCGACGGTGCGGACGTCGCCGCCCTTATCCTGGCGCTGGCCCTCGGTGACGGTGTGGACCTCGATGCGCGGGAGGAAGGCGGTCTTGCCGACGGTCACGCCCTCCCGGGTGAGACGGGCGACCACCGCCGCGTAGACGGCGTCGTAGGCGCTGGTGTGGAAGGGGGTGCTGCTCATTTCGTCCTTTTGCTTACGAAGTCGCGGATGACCGCCTCGATGCGGGACTGGTTCTTCCTGACGGCCGGGGTGAAGAAGGCGTGGGGCTCGGTGCCCTCCGCGGCGATCTTCTTCGCCATGGCCCAGCCCATCGCGTTCGCGATGCGCCAGTCCTTCAGGTGGTACTTCTTGTAGGCCCAGGCGGCGAGCTCGTCCGGCGGTGGCATCTTGCCGGCCCGGCGGCCGTACTCGACGTAGAGGGCGTAGCCGCTGTTGCGGTTCGTGGTGTCGAAGAAGCCGACGAGGACCTCCTTCGCGTTCCTGACTGCGTGGCCGGAGGCGCGGAGGAGACCGGTGACGACGCTGCCGTTCTCGCGGAGGTTGTCCTTCGCGTCGGCGACGATGTCCCGGCCGACCTCCTCGAGCCCCTTCAGGGCGGCGTCGACCACGGCCTTGTCGTAGATGGCGAAGGCGCGGTGGAGGGCGTCGAGCCCCTGGAGCTGGATGCTTCCTCCCCGGTCAGCCATTGGTCACCTCCTGCGTAGGTGCAGGCGGGTTTTCCTGCACGGGGTTGTCCAACTGGTACCATCCCGAGACCCGGACAATCCGGCCCCGGTTGTCAAGGATCTCCGGGGTCGGGAAGTGGATCTCGTGGCCCTTCCAGGTGATGCCGTTGAAGGGGTAGCGCTCCGGGTCCGGGAGGCGGAACTCCAGGTCCACGCCCACGACGTCGGCCTGCTGGAAGGTGAGCATCGTCTTCGTCGAGCTCATCTGGCGGACCTCGGCCCAGACGTCCAGGACCGGGACGGGGGTCCCGATTTGGGCGTGGCCGAAGCGGTCCACGACTGCCTCGGCCCTTGTGAGTGTGATCCGGTCGTTATAGCGCCGGGCTCCCTTCGCGTTGCGTAGCATCTTACACGGCCTCCTGGAGGATCTTGTTCAGGGCGTCGCCCTCCTCGCCGTCGTAGAGCGCCGTGGCGTAGCGCAGGACGACGGGCAGGAGCGCGTGGCGGTCCCCGGCGTTCGGTATGGTCGTGTAGGTGACCTGGATGGTCCTCCCCGGGCGGAGCAGGGGGCGGAGCCGTCCGCCGGGGAGGAGGTCGAAGGCGGCCTCGTCCCCGGTGTCGGTCCTGCAGTCGGTCACATCCCCGCCGCCCATGTAGAGGCGGACGACGCCGGAGGCCGGGACCGTCGCGGTGAGGCGGACGGTCGTCACGGCGAGCGCCTTGTCGGCGTACTCCTGGACGCGCTGGACGGCGGTCACGAGGAGGTCGTCGAGGAGGGCGTCCCGGCTGTCGTCGGGGACGGAGGCGTACTGCTTGAGCTGCTCCAGCAGGTTACGGCAGTACGCCTGGTCGATGGATATGACCTCGAGCCGCGCCATGGTTTAGGAGGCCGGAGTGATGGCGGTGATGGCGGAGGCGATGGAGGCGATCCAGATGAGGCCCTTCTTGTCGGGGGTCTTCACGAGGGTCTGGATGCTCTTGCGGAGGTAGACGTCCCAGCCGTCGAGCTTGGCGTTGCGGACGATCTCCAGCTCGAAGACCGGGCGCTGCTTCAGGCGGACGCAGGAGCTGTCGACCACCAGGCAGGTGTCGGCGGTCACCTGGGCGGACGGGACGATCCGCAGGCCGCGGAGCATGCCGGTCGCCTCGTTGTAGAGGTAGTGGCCCTGGCTGTCCTTGACGCCGCGGAAGGCGGCCTCGTCGGCGAAGGAGACGAACGCGATGTTCGCGTTGTAGCCTTCCTTCTTGATCTGCGCGGTGGCGTCCAGGAGGACGTCGGCGATGGTCGGGCTGGCGTACTCGCCCAGGGCGGAGAAGGCCGTGGCCTGGCTCTTCAGGCCGTAGATCTTCTTCTTGGTGGTGGAGTTGGTGTCCGCGCCCAGGCCGCCGAAGATCTCGGCGTCGGCGAACTCGTTGAGCTTGCGCTGGCCGATGTTGCGGGCCCAGTCGTAGAGGGCGGTGAAGAAGTCGGTCACCTCGGAGGAGATGAGCAGGTGGGAGCCGGCCTTGGCGAGCTGGCGGGTCTTCTCCTCGACGGCGGCGTTCTCGTCGGCCATCTGGGCGAGCTCGTCGACGTAGCCGGTCTGGTCCGTGAAGGTGCCCTCGAGCCAGTTGAAGAAGAGGCCGTTCACGGTCTCCTTGACGAAGCTGTCGAGGAAGGCGTTGACGGGCGCCGGGGCGAAGGCGATGTTGGTGTCCAGGGCGGCGCCCCAGGCGATCCGGGTGATGTCGCCGGCGACGGTCACGTCGTAGTCCGTCTTGGTCTCGTCGAACTCGATGGCGACCTTCAGGGAGCCGGAGTTGGACTTCAGGAGGGCCTGGATGTCGTCCTTGCGCTCCTCGACGGCGGCCTTGATGGCGCCGAACAGGGTGGCCTTCGCCTTCTCCTGGAACTTCTCCTGGAGGGCCTTGATGGTCTCCTGCTGGGCCTTGACGGTCTGGTCGAGCTTGTCGATGTCGGCCTTCTGGGCGTCGATCTGCTCCTGCTTGGCCTTGATCTCTTCGATCTTGGCGTTCAGTGCGGCGGTCGCCTTCTCGGTCGCCGCCTTCTCGATGCTTTCCTGCATCGCTTTGATCTCTTCGGGAGTCATGGTTTTGGTGGTGGTGTTAGAGGGTTGATTGTTCTGCTTTTCGCCGCCCTCGGCCTTGGCGCTGATGATCTTCGCCTTGGGATTGGCCGGGACCAGGACGGGGCTCACTTCGTAGACCTCGATCTCGTCGAGGATGCGGATCTCGTAGTCGTAGCCGTCGCGGTGCTCGAAATGGCACTTGTTGACGCGGTAGCCGATGGAGAACTGGGTGACGGCTCCGGCCTTCAGGAGGACGGCGGCGTCCTTGCCGGCGGTGGTGGGGAGGATGTCCACCTCGACCCACATGCCGTAGTCGTCGACGCCCTTGTCGGTGATCTTGCCGATGACCGTGGCGCGGTCGTGGGACCAGCAGAAGCCCATGTTCTCGGCCTCCTCGCTGGCGAGCCACTTGTCGCAGGCCCCCGGCATGATGATGTCACCCACGCGGTCGATGTTGCAGAAGGCGAGCCCGTAGGCCTTGAGGTGCAGGAGGACGCCTTCCGGAAGGTTCTCGGCCTTCGCCTCGATCCTTGCGTCCACGTCCTTCGTCTCGACGGTCTCGGGGCTGCTCTTGAACTGGATGCGCTTCATTTTGTGCGTGATTGCTTGGTTCACGGGCAAAAGTAAGCAGTCGCCCGTGTATTTCATACGCGGGAAATGTTTGTTCTTTTGAGATGTTTTCCTAAATTTGCGGCATGGAAGTCCCGAAAGAAGTCCTGAAGGCCGCCGCCGGCCTGGTCGAAATGTACGGCCCGAAGTTCACCTTCCTCGGCGAGAGAGAGGGCCAGGCGGTCTATCTTTTCAATCTCCCGGAGGACGAGAAGACGGGGTTCCCGTTCGTGTATCTCTACGAGGAAGGGCGGCCGGCGCTCGAGGTGACCGGCTTCGACGCCCTCGAAATTATCGGATCATTTGGTATTGAATAGCGACGCCCAGGAGGTGTCGAAGAGCTTGTCGTCCAGACGGAGGACGCCGTCGTTCCACCTCGGGGACGACGTGGCGCCCGCGCAGATCTCGTTGACGTCGCGGAGCATGCCCTTCGCCTCCTGGTAGTGCTGCGGCTCGATGTAGTAGAGCTTGCCGCCCGTCCGCTTGAGGATGGTGGCGTGACCGCCGCCTCCCTTCCAGGACACGCCGATCGCGTAGGTGCCGTCCTGCTTGCAGACCTCCTCGAAGTATTCCAGGTACCGCTTCTCGGTCATGGAGAGGTAGCCCTTCCCGCTCATCCACTTGCTGATGGTGTCGGGCATGGCGGCCGTGCCGTCGACGTTCTTCCACATGCCGTACCAGTTGCGGGCGGCGGTCTGGTTGATGGATCCGGCGACCTTGCCCTTCGCGGTGACGGAGAAGCCGCGCTCCCGGAGGTAGTAGGCCGGGGTGCAGGTGGCGCAGTTGACGTGGTAGCGCTTGTTCGACGCCTTGTAGAGGGGGTTCTTGCTGAAGCTCTCCCCGGTCTTCCGGTTCTTGTAGGGGCCCTTCGGATCCGGGATGAACTCCTCGACGAACTTCGGGTTCGCGCTCTGCTTGTCGGCCTTCTCGATCGTCATGGGCTTTCCCTTCTTGACGCCCAGGGCCTTCTCCAGGGCGATGTCGTTCTCCGCGATGGCGCGGCGGGTCGCCTCCGGGAGCGACTGGTCCATCTCGGCCATGATGGAGAGGATCCGCTGCTCCTCGGCGGTGGCGGCGACGGCGGGAGCTGGTGCCGGTGCCGGCGCGGGCTTCGGCTTCGGAGGCCTGGGGGCTTGTGCGGGTTTCTGGACGGGGACGGGAGCCGGCGCGGGCTCGACGACCGGCTTGACGGGAGAGGGCGTCCTGACGGCGGAGGCCTTCGACCGGCGGATGCAGTCGCAGGCGCAGTTGATGATCTCCGAGGCGTCGGCGCCGAGGCTGGTGTCGTGCGGGTAGAGGAGCAGCCCGCCCGGGAGGACGAAGGGCTCGTCCTGGTCGACGGTCACCCCGTCCATCGCCTCGTGGCTCTCGCGGGTGTTGCCGAGGCCGGAGATCGACCACTGCTTGACGAAGGGGACGTCGAGGGTCTTCGCGGCGAGCGCGGAGGCGTCGGCTATGCCGATCATCGCCTCCGTCTGGGCGATGCGCCGCACCTGCCACTTCTCGAGCTGCTGGACGTAGTCGGCGTAGATCCGCTTGGTGAGCTTCTCGATGCCGAGGCCCAGGTCGGCGGCGAGGTTGTCGCGGGTTATCCTGACAAGGGAGTCCTTCCAGGTGCCGGAGACGATGACGATGTTGTTCGCGGCGCGTGTCTGGGCGTAGCCGCGCAGGGTGGCGAGCCAGATGTCGTCCTCCGCGGCGGCCTTCGCCTGGCGGAGCGTCTGGGCGGTGGTGCGGGCCATGGGGAGCCCGGCCTCGGTCCAGAGGCCGGTCCACCAGGCGGGGAGGTAGGAGGTCTCGTCGATGCTCTCCTCCAGGAAGGCGGGGAGGCGGTCGGCGTCGCCCAGGTCGAGGGCGAGCTTGAGGACGCGGCGCAGCTCCTTCCGTCGCGAAGCTGCGAGCCGGTCCTCGTAGACGGACGCGGTGCGGAGACCGCGCCGGCGCAGGTAGTCCTGGCGCCGGCGTTCCGCGGGTGTGATCTTACCGCGCCCGGCCATGGGTTCAGGCGTTGGTCTCGTCGATGTCGTTCACCCCCTCGCCCCCGAAGACGGTCGCCATGGGGATCATCGGGAGGTCGGCCCAGGGCTCCGGCCGGGGCTCGTAGCCGTAGGCCTCGCGGAGCTCGTTCAGGGTCGCGTGCATCTTGTTCAGGTTGTCGAGCACGTCGGCGGGGTCGTCCTGGAGGACGGAGATCTTGTCGGTGTTGACGGTCAGGCGGTACTCGTTGTCCATGCCGAAGTGGGCGAGGAGGTCGGCGGCGAACTCGTTCGCGAGCGGGATGGCGTTGCCCTCGTAGAGGGACTTCTTCGCCTCCTTCGCGTTCTCGTACTTGCTCTGGCCGTAGTAGAGATCCACCGGGACGCCGTAGATGAAGCAGAGGGCGTTCACGGCCTCCTTGTGGGAGGAGAGGATGCCGAGGTCCACGGGGGAGGAGCCGAGGGTGTGGAGGTCGATGGCTGTGCGGAGCGCCTTGATCTGGCCCTGGACGTCCTTGCCGTTGAGCTCGTCGGTGAGCTGGTCGGCGGTGGCGGGCATGACGCCCAGGCTGTCTGGCTTGGGCGTGACGAGGGCGGTCGGTCCGCCGTTCTCCAGGGCGCGGTCCTGGCGGGCCATGCCCTTGTCGATGATGGACAGGTAGACGGCGGCGACCACCAGGGGCGAGGTCCCGAAGAAGCTCGTGTCGTCCAGGTTGTACTGGAAGCTCATGAAGAAGTCCTTCGGCTCGATCAGGACGGGGGTCTTGCCGCCCATGACCTTGATGCCCTTCATGGGCGCGGCGTAGCCTCCCTTCTCGATGCCGACGCGGTGGCCGGGGATGACGTACATCTCCTTCCCGGTGCCGAGGTCCTTCCCGATCCCCTGGGGGGAATAAACCTCCGCGTCACCGTAGACGCAGTAGTTGATCGCCCAGGCGGTGCCGAAGCGGCGGGCGTTGTAGCGGTCGTTGGGGTGGCGCAGCAGGTCCAGGATCCAATGATCCTCGACGTCCACCCAGTCGCCGCCCTTGAACTGCTGGAGCTCGAGGAAGGTGAACATCTCGCCGACGGCCTTCGCGATGAGGTTGATGATGCCGAAGGCGGGGGCGTTGCCCTCGTAGGCGCTCTTGAGGTCGCTGCGCTTGATGGCGCCCTCGAAGTCCTCCAGGGCGAGGCCCTTCAGGAGCGGGGCGATGGCCTCGAAGTAGAGGTTCCCGGCGCGGGTGTTCTCGTAGTAGCCCTTCACCTGGTCCTCGAGGGCCTTGATCTTGGCGTCACGGGCTTCCAGGTCCTTCACCCGTACTGTTTTGAGTCCAAACATGGTAATGCGATTTAAGTGGCCGCAAAATAAGTTATTCTTGCAATAGTCGGACGTGCGGGGCTGTCCGTCTTTTTGTTATCGTCCTCCGGGGAGGTCGCCGTCGTCGTTCTGGATCGCGAGCCGGCGGAGGTGGGTGGTGGCGTAGCTGGAGGCGTCCATCGCGTGGTCGCCGCCGTCCTGGGGGACGTCCGTGAAGACCTCCGGGTCCTCCCTCGAAGGGGTCCAGGAATAGGTCTCCACCTCGTCCTGGACGTTCTCGCCGACGTAGCGGACCTTGAAGCCCTGGAGGTAGCCGATGCGGCCGACCTTGTCGCGGTTGATGCCGGGGACGGCGTTGATGCCGTACTGGACGCGGAGCTCGGCGATGGAGTCGGGGCGGGCCGGGTCGCAGTAGACGAGGACGCGGTCGGCGGTGGTGCCCCAGGCCTCGCAGTCGCGGCGGATCGCCGCGGCGACGTCCTTCGGGAGCATCCCGGTCTTGTAGAGGACCTCGATGACGTAGAGGGTGCGCGTCAGGGGGTCGAAGGCCATGCGGACCAGGGCGTCCGGGTCGTTGGAGTAGCCCCAGTCGTTCCCATACCACCAGTCCAGGCCGGGCGGGATGTCCGCGAGGGTGACCTTCTCCCAGCGGGGGTAGATCAGGCCGGAGCGCTTGACGGCCCAGTCGCCGAGGTAGATGTTCTGGTACTTCTCCGGGTTCTCCCTTTCGCAGCGACGGGCGATCTCGATGAAGGAGGGGGAGAGGTAGGCGCGCATGTCCCGCCAGTCGGTGTGGATGTAGCGGACGTTGTCGACGACGCCGTTGAAGTCGAAGGGGACCCCCGGCTTCTTGAAGAAGCGCTTGTAGATCCAGTGGTGGATGTCCGAGGGGTTGAGGGCCATCTTGACGGAGTTGACGGCGTCGACGTCGCGGATGGAGAGGTCGATGGTGTCGAAGTCGACGGGGTTGACGAGCTCCTGGGCCTCGTCCAGGAAGAACTCGCGGAGGTTGGGGATGGACTTGAGCTTGGCGGTCTGGTTGCCGGAGGAGGTGAGGATGCCGCGGAAGTAGAGGACGCCGTTGGAGACGCGGTTGGTGATGATGTCCTTGGAGACCTGGAAGTGGCGCTCCTTGCCGAGGAGCTTGATCTTCTCGGTGTACTCCGGGATGACGGAGATCTCGGCGGCGGCCATGGTGTAGCGGGAGTAGAGGATGGCCTTGTCGTCGTAGTAGGTGTTGCGGACGGTGGAGGTGGAGACGGCGGTGGACTTGCCCCCGGCTCGCCCAGAGGTGAGGATGGTGTAGCGCGGGTCGTCCGGGGACGGGGCGCGGAAGAGCGGCTCGAACTTCGGGTGGAATATGATCTCGCGCCGGGCCATGGCCTACTCCTCCCCGGCCTCCTTCGAGGTGTCGCGGAAGACGATCACCGGCGGCTCCTCGAAGTTGAGGTTCAGGTCCGTCGTCGCGTCCTGCTTGTTCTTCCAGTTCTCCGGGTCCATGTTCGTCAGGAGGAACTTCGCCGCGTTCACGTCCGGCGGGTAGTAGACCGTCTCCCGGAGCGACTTCACCGTGACGATCTTCTCGGTGGTGTACTCCTTGATCTTCTTGCCGGTCGTCGGGTCGTACTCCTTGACGACCTGGGGGCGGCCCTCGTCCTTCTTCTTGACGAAGTCCACGCCGCGGGCGGCCTTGACGAGGGCGTTGACGACCTCGTGGACGGTGTTCTGCTGGAAGACCTCGCGGGCGTGCGTTATGGCGGTTACAAAGTTTTCATTTGCCTGCCAGCGCTGGTAGGTGATGAAGGCGATGCCCATGGCGTCGCAGAACTGGCGGATGGACGCGCCGCAGCGCTGTGGGTAGAGGCCGTTGACCTCGACCCAGGCGGCGCACTCTCGGATCTTTGCTGCTGAAAGTTTCATGGCGTTACTCCTTGTCTTGTTCGTTCAGCCTTTCGATGATGGCCCGCTCGCGGGCGCTGATGTTGAGTCTTGTGGCGGCGGCTCTCTCGGCGGCGGCTCTCTCGGCGGCGGCTCTCTCGGCGGCGGCTCTCTCGGCGGCGGCTCTCTCGGCGGCGGCTCTCTCGGCGGCGGCTCGGTCGCTCATTATGTAACCACCGCCGTAGAGGGAGCGACCCTGCTCCTCGGCGGAGTCGCTCGACTTGATGTGCTCGCAGGAGACCTTGCGGATCTTGAGCTCGGTGGCGTGGGCGACCAGCCTCCCCAGGACGGCGGAGGTGACGATGTTGTCCGGGTAGACGAAGCCCTGCTTGGTCTTGTCTTCGGACGGCTGGGCGGCGATGATCTGCTCGCGGAGGTCGGGGTTGCACCAGATCCGGAGGTCCGGGATGAGGTTCGTGATGAAGCCGGTCGAGACGACGGCCCCGTTCTCGTAGGTGACGGGAGCGTTCGCGACGATGTAGGTGACATCGCAGTCGTGGGCGGAGAAGAGGGTGAGCGACGGGGCGAAGATGAAGAACTGGATGCCGTTCTGGCAGAAGAACCGGACGATGGCGGAGAGGATGGAGAAGGGCGGGTTGTCCACCACGATGCAGTTTTTGGGATATTGGTCCAGGTTCTCGTAGTTGCCGCCGGGGTAGAATGGGCGGACGATCCTGCGGCTCTTGGTGTCGGTGAGGGTCTTGACGAAGTCCAGGACCGCGTCGTAGACCGCCGGCGGGGTGTAGCAGTCGTCGGTCGTGAGCTTCTGCTTGAACTTCTCCGTGAATTCGTCGTAGCCCTCGTCGCCCTCCCTTCCTTCGGTGGAGAGGCCGCCGTTCTTCATCTGGCGCTGGGCCTCGTTCTCCTGGGGCCATGCTGGGATGCCCCAGTCGACGAGCGGAAGGTCGTCCCAGCAGTTCGCGAGCTCGTCGTAGTCCCACTGGCCGAAGGATCCGTTGTCCTTCATCGCCCGGCGCTTGACAGTCTCGAAGTCGACGGCCGGGTTCTCGCAGTAGTAGACCACGCAGGGGACGGTCTGGAGCTTCTTTACGGCGAGGGCTCCCTCCCGGCGGAGGTTGCCCGCAAAGACGACGAAGCGCAGCTTGCCGCCGCGCACCTCGTCAGGAACCACCAGCAGGGGGCGGTCCTCCAGGAAGTCCGGGTCCTCCTGGATGGACTTCGCCGTCCGGTCGATGTCTCCCTGCGTCCATTGGCGCGGGTTGCGCGGGAGCCAGTCGAGCTGGCCGGTGTTCGGCTCGATCAGGCGGAGGTCGATGTGCTTCTGCTCTTTTCGCATGGTGTCTGTCTTCAGTTGAGGAGCTGGGCCTTCTTGCCGGCGTTCTGCTCCATGGCGTCAGTCTTGATCCGGTTCGGTGCGGTGGTTGAGATAGTACAAAATTCTGCGGGCGGAGTCGTAGCGGACCTGGATGCCGCGGGCGGCGTGGTAGACGGTGCACCAGCGCATGCGGGTCGCCCTTGCGATGGCGGCGAGGGAGAGGCCGGAGCGGGCGATGGCCTCCGAGAGGGCGTTCAGGCCCTCGGCGAGGTCGGCCGCGAACTCGGCCTCCGGGATCCTGCGCTCGGCGTCCATCGTCAGGCGGGCTTGACGCCCTGGCGGGCGAGGTTGCGCTCGTAGTCGCGGCGGAAGCGCCGGCGGGCGGGGCCCGTGCCGTGCGTCATGATGCGGAGGGCGTCCGTGACGAGGGCGAGCTGCTTCCGGTTCTCCTCGGTCTTGTCTTCCAGGTAGGCCTTCCGGACGGCCTCGACGCGCCCCTTCAGGTGCTCTGTGAACTGCTGGTTCGTCATGCGTGCGTGGTCTTGGTTCGTGGCAAATATACAAAAAAACGAGAATTCCGCGTACAAGGTACACGGAATTCGGGCGGAAACGGGGCGGAAATGGGCCAAATTCGGACTTTTTCCGCGTTTGTGTGGGATTGCTTGCCCCGGTGCGAGATAGTGGCTAAAAGCGGCTCTTCCGGGCCTTGGGCCCCTTGAGCTCGAGGGCCGGCTCCAGGTCCTTCCCGGAGACGGAGACGACGCCGAGGGCGGAGGGGAGGGCCATGTACTCCGAGACGGCCGTCTGGAAGTCCTCGACCGACCGGCAGACGACGTAGCGGTTGCCGTGGGCCTCGGCCTCCTTCTGCCAGGCCTTCTGGCTCTCGCTCTGGCGGCTGGCGCGGTCCTTGGTCTTCATCTCCAGGCAGAGGGAGCCCCAGCAGCCGCGGGCCTCCAGGAGGAGGAGGTCGGCGACGCCGGCGGTGACGCCCTCGCCCTTCATGATGGACGCCTCGATCCTGGAGCGGCCGCCGCCGTTCGGGACTGCGAAGAGCATCGCGGCGTGGTCGGGGTACCTGGAGCGGAACCAGGTGACGCAGGCGCGCTGGATCCCGCTCTCGGCGTGGCGGGGACGGGCGCGGCGCTCGTTCTTCTCCTGCTGGGCGAGGAGCCGGCGGTAGGCGTCCACCGGGAGGATGTTGTCGGGCTTCTTCATTCGACTTCGAACATGGGCTCCACGGTCGGGTCGTCGAGGTATTCGTTCACGGTCTGGATGATCCTGCGGATGTATTCCTCGTCGCCCCTTCCCAGGAGCAGGTTGATCTCGGTGATGCGGCCGGTCTTCTCGTCCTTCGTGATGAAGTGGACGTTGACGTACTTGGCGGCGCCCAGGGTCTCGCGGTCGACGGTGGAGACCCTTTTCTTCTGGATGATGCCCATCTCGTCCTCCGTCATAGCGTCTCGGTCCTTGAGCAGGTGACCTCGTAGCCCCGGTGGCGGAGGATCTCCACCAGCTCGGCGGCGGAGAACTCGTCCAGGAGCGCGGACTTCTTCGGCTTCTTCCGGGCGGCGTTCGCGGCGAGGATCTCGTCCGTGGACATGGGGAAGAGGGTGCCGTCAGGGGCGGGGCTCGCGTGGGTGATGGTCTCGCCAGGCGCGATGTCGAGGGGCTTGCCGGGGGCGGGCTTCGCCTCCGGGTGCTTGCGTCCGAGGACGGCGTTCATCGTCTGGGCGTAGAGGGACGGCGTCGGTCGCTGGAGCCGGGTGGGGTTCCACATGAAGGTGACCGGGCCGCGCTGGCCGCTCTTGACGAGCAGGCCCAGGTGGCAGAGGGCGGTCGCGCTCTCCTCGATGGTGCGGTCGCCCATCCCGGAGACGTTCCGGAGCCCTTCCGGGCGGGTGGCGAGCTCGTAGATCCTGTTCACGGCCGCCTTGTAGTCTTCGATGGTTCGTTTCATGGTGTGCTTGTGTTTGGGTGTCATTTGTTGCGGTAGTGGTTCTCGAGGGCCTGGACGAGCGTCTCGGTCAGGTCTTCGGAGGAGACGCGGCCGTCCATCTGGCGGGCCTGGACGAGGAGCTCCTCGACGGATCCGAGGAGGCCGTCCCGGTCGGCGAGGTCCCAGAGGCGCCCCAGGGGGATCGCGTCGGGGACGATCTTGTGGTTGGCCGGCTGCATGTGCAGCGTGACGTGCGGGTAGCCGGCGGCGAGGAGCCGCCGCCCCTGCTCGATCGTGGTCTGGTTGGTCGCGTTCTTCATGGTTCAGTTCTCCTTGAGCCAGCGGTAGATCCTCCGGCAGAGGGCGTTGATCGCCGGCGGGATGCCCTTCGTCTTGTTCGGGTCCACCAGGGCGTCGCGGATGGCGCTGTGCCAGAGGTTCGCCAAGGCGAAGGCGTCGCGGTTGATCGCGTCGAGGTCCATGTTCTTCTCGGCCCGGTGCACCAGGCGGCGCTTCGTCCCGGAGCCGAGGAACTTCCCCACGCGGTAGACGTTGCCCCAGGCGCACTGGGCGGCCTGGGCGAGGACGTGGCAGAGGAGGGCGGAGACGATGGGCTTCCGGCTCTCGAAGGGGATGTCCTGGAGGAGGAGCATGAGCTCGGACCGGAGGACCATGACGTCGTTCGCGATGGTCTCCTCGAAGTCGTCCATGAGGTCCGTGACCTGGTCGCTGTCCTGGACGCCGACGGCGGCGAAGAAGGGGCGGTTGAAGCGGTTGTAGTGCGCGGCCCAGTCGCTCCGGATCCTCTTCTCCTCGTGGCGCAGGTCCAGGGGCGCGATGTCCTTGGTGTAGATCGCGTTGGTCGCGGCCTCCTGGAGGAAGGGGAGGAGGGGCTCCGCGCTGTCGCCCTTCACCCTCGTCCGCCCGATGCTGGTGAGCCAGGCGTCGATGATCTCGCGCTTCGTCATAGGGCACCGGAGATTATCGCGGCGCAGAGCAGCGCGAAGACGAAGACGAAGACGATGCAGCCGTAGAGGAGGACGACCGGCGGCTCGTTCTGCTGTTGTTCGCGTCTCATTTCACCAGGCTCTTTTCGGTGTAGAGGGCGTCGCCGACGATGGCGAGGTAGCCGAACTGGGCGACGAGCTTCGTGGCGTTCTCGTTCACCGGGAGGCCGTAGATGGTGCCCTCCTCGTTGACGACGAGGTAGTGGTCCGGGCCGACCGGGATGAGCTCGAAGTAGCCGCCGACGAGCTTCTGGAGCTCGCGGACGGAGAAGGCGCGCTTGCGCTTGAGGGGGACGGTCTCCCCGTTGGTCTTGTAGAGTGTTGCCATGGTTGCGTGTGTTACTGGTTGACGTTGATGTTGTAGTCGCTTCGGAACCGTGCCTGGGCTCTCTTCCGGCGGACGGTGGCCTTGTAGGCGGCGACCCTCTTGTCGCGCTCCTCCGGGGTCTCCCGGTGGCCGGGCTTGTACTCCCCGGCGGGGTTGCGGTGCTCGCCCTTCTTGAAGCGGGTCCGGGTGTTGGGGCTCTTCTTCAGGGCGTCGCTCTGGCGGGCCCGGATCTCCTCGCGGCGCTTCTCGACGAAGCCGGGCTCCTTCTCCAGGCCGAGCTCGCGGGCCTTGCGGATGAGCGACCGCTTGGAGACGCGGAGGCAGAGGGCGAGGGAGGAGTCGAAGGTGATCGGGAAGAGGGTCTTGATCATCGTGAGCATCGAGGGGGTCCAGGTGATGCCGTAGCGGAGCTTCTTCAGGCCGATCTTGTTCGCCATGACGGCGGTCGCCTGGTAGGAGCGCCCCAGGTAGGCGGCGACCTCGGCGGTCGGCCTCCTGGGGAACTCCGTCCGGAGGTATTCCAGGTCGCGGTGGGTCCAGGGCCTCGGGGGCGTCTCGGGCTTCTTGCGTTCGGTGTTCTTCATGGGCTCGGTATGCCCGCGCCGAGGGACCGGCGCGGGCGAAGATTAAGATTAACTTTCGGTCGGGTAAAAGCTGACCGCCTGACAGCGAAGAGCGTTGATGACGTAGTTGGTGTTGAGGCTGCCGTTCGTCGAGTTGAAAAACCAGGCGTAGCTGGCGGTGTACCGACGGGCGAACCAGCCATCCTTGGCGTCGCGCTCGCTCGTCCAGATCCAGCCGTAGGAGGCGTCGCCGCCGATGGCCTTCACGAGGTCCGTGAGCCCTTCGTCCAGGGCGTCCTGGTAGTCGATGACCTCGCGGCGGGTGATGCAGCGGAACTTCAGGTCCGTCCCCTCGACGGAGAAGTCCGCGGCGAGCTTCTGGGCCTCGTCGAAGGTGACGTCGTAGGCGATGGGCTTCTTCGTCATGAGGAGGACGCCGTCGCCGGATTTGAAGCCGAAGAGCTGCGCCCGGGTCGGGTCGGCGTCCTTCAGCCAGTCTTTCGCCGGTACCGGGGCGTTGGTGTCCGGGTTGAAGACGTAGAGGTTCTTGTAATCGTTTTTCATCTTGTGGTGGGTTTTGGGGTTGTTATTCTTGCGGTTCGTGTTTGTCGGCGTCGGAGGCCTTCGCCTTGATGCCGTTCTCCATGTAGTCCTTCTTGAGCTTCCTGGCCGTGGACCTCGAGATCGTGATCCGGAGCTCGATGCCGGCGCCGTCCGGGCACGTCGGGACCTTCCGGACGAGCTGGTCGTACATGCACTCCTCGATAGCCTCGCGGAGTGTCGGGAGCTCCTTCGGGTCCTGCTGCTCGTTTTGAAGCGCTTCGATGCTTCGGATCGCAGCTTTCGCGCAGTCCTCCCGGCCGATGTAGTAGGGGTTCTCCGTGTCCTTGTAGGAGTCGAACGCCTTCTGGCGCTCCTTTTCAAGTTCCGCCTTCAGGCGGTCTCCGTCGATGTATTTGCTCATCTTTGCGTGTGTGTTTTGGGGTTGTTGTTTTTCTTGAGGTCGGTGACGCTTTCAGGCGAGAGGGCGAGGACGCGCCCGATCGCTGGGATGTTCACCAGGTAGATGTCGTTCTCGTTGAATATGTCCTTCACGACGTTCTCGACATAGCCGTAGTGGCTCTCGGTGAGGCCCTCGCGGTCGGCCGGGATCGTGACGCGGACGCGCTTGCCGATGAGGGGGGGGTAGTTGTTGCTGTCTTCATTGTGTGGGTGGTTAAAAGAGTTTCGTTTCCTGCTTGCCCCTGGAGACCCGGCGGACGGCCTTGTTGACCTCGCAGCCTATCATGCGGGCCTGCTCCTTGATCCGCCGGTCCTCCGTGAGCTTGGTGATGTTGTTCAGGCGGCGGAGGATGATCTTCGCCTCCCTGGGTGTGAGTGTCGCGCCGATGTCCATGTCCGTGTCAGTTTGCGACGCGGAAGTCGAGCTTCCAGTCCCCGGCGAGGTCGTTGTCCAGGATGAAGGACGCGATCCGCTTGCCGGCGTCGGCGTTCTTGAAGGTGACGGTGAGCTGCTGACCGTTCAGGCGCAGGGCGTCCAGGGTGAGGAGGAAGTCCTTCCGGGCGGTTTCCCGGTCCTTCGCCCTGGGCGCGTAGGCGTTCCAGACGGCGCGGTACCAGCGGAGGGCCTCGTCGGGGTGGCGCTTGCCGGGGAGCTTGGGCTTCCAGTCGCGGGCCGCCTGCTCCGGATCCGTGACGGGCGTCCCGTCCAGGTAGGTCCAGTCGCGGGCGCCGTAGTACTCGACGAAGCGCTTGGCCTCGCCCTCCGGGTCCTTCAGGTTCTCAAAAAAGAAGATCTCAAAAAAGTCCGCCGCCGTAAGCGGCGCAGTATTATTATTATCTCTCTTTTTATCTTTTTCTCTATTTATTTTTCTATATGCATCGGTTTGCTCTGCTTGTGCATTGCTAGTGCTTTGCGTTTGCATTGGGCGAGTATTACGGGCGTTTTCCCAGCGCACGTTGGCTGCATTTCTGCGGGCCTCCGAGGTCGCCTGGATCTTGTCCTTCTTCTGGTTGATCCGCTCCAGGGCGGACCGGCTCCAGAAGCGGTCCTCCTCGACGATGAAGAGCTCGAACTCGTTGACGACCCGCTTGACGTCCGAGGCCTTCGCCCACCGGAGGGAGAAGGCGATCGCCTCGTAGTCCGTCGGAAGGTAGCCGTCGTTCTCCCAGAGCATCTCCACCAGGCACCAGAAGATGGCGAGGCCGGCGCCTCCCATCCTCATCTGGAGGTTCAGGAGCTTCGGGTCGTTCCGCGCTCCGAGGTCGTGGGTGATGTATTGCAGATCCTTCATTTTCGGCTCAAATTTCAGTCTTGGGGAGGTCGATCGAGAGTCCGGCCTTCGCGGCGTAGACGCGGGCGAAGAGGGCCGTTTCCGAGGCCTTGCGGACGAACTCCTTCGGGTCCGCGTTCTGGCCGGAGAGGTGAAGCAGGACCACGGTCACCAGGTCGGCCGTCTGGTCGGCGCGGATGAGGTCGCAGGCCCCGCGGATGGAGAGGTGGGTCCGCCTGGTCCGGTCGGCGCGCTCCGGCTCCACCGACCCCTCGGCGACGTTGCGCTCCAGGATGGCCTCGCCGTAGTCGGCCTCGACCATGATGTGCTGGAGGTGCAGCGCCCGGAAGTCGTAGGGGCAGAAGGCCGTGTCGGTCAGGAAGAGGATCTTCCCGCACTCCCGGTGCTCGATGACGAAGCCCAGGGGCTCGGCGGCGTCGTGGCGGACGTCGAAGGCCGAGACCGTGAAGCTCCCGACCCGGAAGGTCTGCATCGCCCGGACGGCGACCCTCGCGGAGCCGTTCCCCGGCTTGGGGGAGCGGTAGAGGGTGCCGGCGGAGGCGTAGACCGGGATGCCGAGGTTCGCGTAGCGGTCCAGGTAGCCGGCGTGGTCCTTGTGCTCGTGCGTCACCAGGGCGCCGGCGATCCGGGAGAGCTGGACGGAGGTGGAGCGCATGAGGACCTCGGGCTTGACCCCGCACTCCACCAGGAGCGCGGAGTCCCTGCCTTCGAGGAGGTAGCCGTTGCCGGCGCTCCCTGATCCGAGGACGGTGAGCTTCATAGCTTGAAGAGGTCGAGGTTCACGTCCTGCGGCTCCGGCCGTGCGGCCTGGGCGCCCTCCCAGGGGAGGTTCTGCCCGGTGGCGTCGACCTCGTCCTTGTGGACGGCGACGGGGACGGGCTCGGGAAGGGGCTTTTCGGGCTCCTGGACGGCCTCCGGCTCCTTGGCCGGGGCGACCTGCTGCGGGGTGGGCTCGAAGGCCGGGAGGGCCTTGTTCGCCTCCTCCGCGGGGGCCTGGGCGCCCTGTTCGTCGGGCATCTCCTCCGGGGTGTAGAGGCCGGACGTCTGGAAGGGGAAGGCCTTGCGGAGCGCCTGGGCCTCGGCGACCTTCTGGATCATCGTCCCGGGGATGGCCGCCCAGGTGCTCTTGCCCTTGTTGTACTCCTCGATCCGGACCTTCGCGACGTAGGGGTAGTCGCGGTCCTTGCGGTAGACCTTGCACCAGCCGCCGACGAGCTGGTCGCTGCGGAGGTAGAAGGCGCCCTCCTCGTAGAGGAGCTCGTTGTTCCGGATGATGATGACTCCGGACTGGAAGCCGGTGAAGCTGGCCGAGCTCTCGGCGCGCTTCAGGAAGGCGTCGCGGGCGGTGATCATGCTGGCCGGGGAGCCCTGGAACTTCACGAGCCAGGCCTCGCCGATGAAGGGGTTGAGCTTGTTCGCCTTGCAGAGGCTGATGAACTGGATGACCTCCGCGTCGGTGACCGCTGCGTTCCCCCGGGTGAGGTAGTCGCGGACGATCTTGAAGGAGAGGTTGATGGTCTCGCCGTTCACCTCGTAGGTGACGCGGCCCTTGTCGTTGGCTCCCAGGAGCGTCTGGCTGATGTGGGCCTGGTTGTTGGTGTCTTGTGCCATTTTCTTTGCGTTTTATGCGTGTTTCTTGGTGTTGGTTTCAATCCTGGACCGGACGAGGGCGTCGATGTCGCTGCGGCGGTAGTGGACGCGGACGCCGATGCGGACGGGGGAGAGGTAGCCGGCCTTCTCCCACCTCCAGAGCGTCGAGGGGTCCGGGCTTCCGAGCATCTGGCGGGCCTCCTCCTTCGGGACGAGGACGTCGCCCCACTGGCGGCGGGCGCGCTCGGCGTCCCGCTGCGCCTCCTCCCGGATCCTCCGGGCGAGCTTGTCCCCGGCCTCCAGGAGGTCGCCCAGGCGGACGGTCACGCAGAGGTCCGGGAACTGCTTCGCCAGTTTCGTCAGGTCCATGTCTCTATTCGCTTACGAGGGTGAGGTCGCAGTCCTTGACGACGAGGCGGATGACCTGGGCGTCGGTGCCGAAGCTGGTCGTCAGGACGCCCTCGGCGTTGTCGATGAAGATGGGCGCCCGGGAGCCGAAGCGGTCGGAGAAGACGCGGATCACGTCCATCCCGCAGAGGGTCTTCATGGCGTCGTTCATGGAGCGGAAGGGGACGCCGTCCGGGCTGGTGACCTCGCAGGTCTCCACCAGGCCGCCGTCGATGGTGCGGTCGAACATCTTCCACCGGGCGACGCGGAAGAGGGAGCCGATGGCCTTCTCCACGGAGTCGACGTCGGCCTTGATGAAGGCGAGGATGCGGGCCTCCAGGCGCTCGCACTTCGCGATGGCGTCGGCGAAGGTGCGGGCCTCGTTCTCCTTCTTGGCGATGAGCTGGAGCTGGCGGTCGCGCTCCCCGGAGACGGAGAGCTGGTCGCGCAGGGCGCGGATGCGGAGGGTGCACTCGGCGCCGGCCTGCTCCTTCTTCTTCTCGAGCTCGCGCCGGCGGGCGGCGAGCGTCTGGAGGGTGTCGTCCGTCCCGGCCTCCTTCGAGGCCTTCAGGCGGAGCTCCTGGATCTTCTTGTTCGCGGGGCGGTTGATCTCCTCGGCGATGGCGTCGAGGTCCTGGAGGGGCGCGGCCTTGAGCTTGAGGACCTCGGCCTCCTTCAGGGCGCGGGCGGCCTTGCCGTCGGCGATCTCGGACTTGCGCCCGGCGACCGCCTCGCGGGCGGCGGCGATGGTCTCGTCGAGGCGCTTGACGCCCTCCTTGATCTGGCCGGCCTTCCGGATGATCTCGGCGACGGCGGCCTTCTGCTCGGCGACGAAGTGCTCGCGGGCCTTCGCCTCGGCCTCCTCGCGGGTGGCGGCGGGGATCTCCTGGCCGCAGGTCGGGCAGGTGGTCGCGGCGGTGTAGGTGAAGGCCTTCGCCTTCTCGGCCTGGTATCTCTCGCACAGGTCGGAGAGGTCCGCGGCGGCCTCCCCGCGCTGCTTGACGAGCGTGGCGATGTTCTCCTCCTCGCGGGCGACGGACGCCTCGGTGGCCTTGAGCTTGTAGTCGAGCTCCTGGAGCTCCGTGGCGGCCTGGAGGGCGGCGGCGGTCCGGCGGTTGTTCTCGTCGCTGGCGGCGCCCTGCTTCAGGGCGACCTGCTCCCCGGCCTCGAGCTGTATCTTGGTGATCTCGTTCCAGATGGCGGCGACGCGGGCCTGGCGCCCGGCGTTGGCCTCGTTGTAGTCGGCGGAGGCCTTGTCCACCTGGGCGATCTCGGCGTCCACCCCTGCGGTCTCCTCGTCCCGCTTGCGCTCGAGGGCCGCGATCTGGGCGAGGACGGCGTCCTTGTCCACCTCGGCGGGAAGGGCCTCGCGCATGCCGTCGGCGTTGCGGAGGCAGACCTCCATGTCGTTCTTGTTGGCCTTCTTCTCCAGGGCGATCCGCTTGCGGTAGTCCTCGATGCTGCGCCCGGAGACGGCGTCCGCGATGTCGGCGAAGGCCTTCCGGACCTCGGCCCGGCCGGGGTCGTCCTTCACGAGGTCGAGGATGGCCCGGCGGCGCGTCTTCCAGTCGGTGTAGCGGTCGTCGATGAAGTAGAGCGGGTTGGTGATGAGCTTGAAGGCGTCCTCGCCCATGAGCTGGGAGACGAACTGGTCGTAGGCCTTCTTGGTGCCGGCGTCCTGGCCGTTGATGTAGAAGGCGGTGCTGTGGCCCTTCAGGACGTCCTCGATCTCGCCGGTGGGCTTGACCCAGTTCTCGTTCCAGCAGCGGCGGAGGGTGACCTCGTTGCCGTCGGCGTCCAGGACCGCCTCGACCCAGTGCTCCAGGCGCGGGAACGGCTTCCCGGTGGACGGGTCGATGGTCTTCGGCTCGAAGCTGTTCTCGGTCTGGTCCTTGTGGTCCTTGCCGAAGAGGAGCCAGGTGAAGGCGTCGAAGACGGTGCTCTTGCCGGAGCCGTTCCGGCCCTCGATGCGGGCGTTCAGGCCGTCGAACTTGTACGAGGCCTCGCGGGTGCCCTTGAAGTTGTGGAGCTTGAGCTCCTTGATCTTGATGTTCATGTTGCGTGTGTGTTTAGATGGTTGTCGTGTTGTCTTTCCTGCGCCCCCTTCCGGCCTTGCGGGAGGCCTCGATCCGGCGGGATCCGGAGAGGCGGACGAAGTCGGAGTCGAAGTCGGTGACGCAGATCTGGAAGGCGATGATGCCCAGGAGGGCGGCGGCGCCGACCCTGCGGCGGAACTCGGAGAGGTCGAGGTTCAGGTTCTTCTCCAGGAACCACGCGACGAGGGCGTTGGTGGAGTGGCCGATGCCGGCCTTGCCGTAGATGTTCTGCGTGTGGCGGACGACGGTGTAGGGGCTTATCCCGATGTGGTCGGCGATCTCCTTCGCGACCATCCCGGAGACGTAGCCGGAGGCGACGCGGGTCTCGGCCGGGGAGAGGATGCCGTCGGTGTTGAGCGGTTCGTTCATAGTCCCCAGGGGTTTGTGATGCCGTAGCGGGCGAAGAGGGCGGAGATCTGGGCGTACTTGGCGACGTCCAGGTTCTTCGTGCGCCCGGCTGCGTAGTTGCGGAAGGACTGGTCCGTGGTGATGCCGAGGATCTGCATGATGGCGGCCTTGACGTCCGGGTAGTCCTTGAGCTTGATCTCGTTGAGGCCTCGCTGGAAGGCCTTGTTCTGGTAGATGGCGTTCATCGTTTCGTGGTTGTTTTGTCGGTCACTTGGACCGGGTTATTCTGCAGTAGTCGGAGTTGGTCTTCCGGCATACCCCCCCCGATAAAAGGGGCAGCGGAGGCAGAGGTTCGGGGTGCGGACGATGCTCATTTCCCGGCCTCCTCGCTTTCGCCCTTGCCGGCCTTCCAGCCGATGTGGAAGCAGATCATCATGAGGGTCCCGGTGAGGGCGATGAAGGCGTCCTTGCACCCGGTGAGGACGACGACCTTCGCGAGCTGGTCGACGTCGACCTTGTCGGAGAGCTCGACCTTCATCTTCGAGGCGTCCATGATGGCGTCGGAGCGGCTCGCGATCTCCTTGTAGAAGGCCTCGGTCTCCTCCTGGGAGAGCTTGGCCTTGTGTTCGTTGACGGAGGCCCTGACGGCGTCCTGGAAGGCCTTCTGGGCGAATTCTTTGTCGGTCATTTCGCCCTCCTTTCCTTGTTGGTGAGACGGTTCGAGACGACGCCCGCCAGGCCGGCGACGGCGAGGCAGACGAGGTTCCAGGCGGAGGGGGATCCGTCGAGCGCTTCCGCGCAGCCGGCGAAGACTGCGAAGACCGCGATGACGCCCAGGGCGTCGGCGAGTTTGGTGTTCTTTTTCATGGTGTCGTTTGTTTATGCGTGTGTGTTGTTGTCATAAAAAAACGGGGGGGTGTCCCAGGGCCTCGGGCATTTTAAGTTTCGCGGCTGGTGTCCGTTGCCGGAACACCCACCCCTCCCGTTGTGGTTTGACTTATAGGGAGATGCCGAGCTGCTGGATGGATCTGTTAAGGCGGCCGATGGCCTCCTCGACGTAGTGGTTCTCCGTCTGGTGGCTGTGGATGAGCATCCGGCGGGCGGTCAGGAGAGCCTCGCGGGCCTCCCAGAGGTCGTCGATGAGCTGGGGCAGTTTGTCCCCCTGGCCGTTGCAGGGATAGGGCGCCTCGTTCTCGGTGAGCTTGCGGTAGTTCTCGATGGTGATCATGGTATGCGTGTGTTATGGGGTTTTACTTCAGGATCTCGACGAGGGCCTTCCGGTCGTCATCCCAGAGGCCGAGGTGCATTTCGAGGCGGCGGCGGATGTACTCGGTCTCGCCGACGATCCGGATGGCCTTCTCGCGGAGGTCGGAGGCGCCCCACTTCTCGGTCTGGAGGATGAGGAAGTCGACCATCTGGTCGCGGAACTCTTCCAGGCCGAGGTCGGACTTCTCGACCTGGCGCTTGAGGTTCTTGATCGTCGCCTGGCAGCTCTCGACCTCCATGGTGAGGGCGTTGACGGTGTCGCTGTTGCGGATGTGCTGGTTCTTCCACTCCTTGCAGAACTGGTCCTTGTCCAGTTCGCCGGCGGCCATGTAGACGCGGTTGGCGTAGTCGAAGCACTCGGTGGTGACCTCCTGGCCGAAGCGGGTTTCAAATTCTTGCTGTGTCATGATGCGTGTGTGTTGGTTGTTTTTTGCTATTTTTTACTACCGAAAAAGTGTTTACCTTTGCGGTGGTGAGTTTTTGCAAGCGGAAAATTTCCTTTTGCTTTGGCAAAGGTAAAATTATTTTTCCGAATAAAAAAATATTTCACCGTAAAATAATTTAACTTTTTTCTGGATCATGACTTTGACACACGCAGACCGCGTGAAGGCTGTCGTTAAATGGCTGAAGACCATCCTGGGGAAGACGCAGGTCGAGATAGCCGAAATGTGCGGCTACCCGAACGGGGCCTACTTCTCGATGCTGTTGAACGGGAGGAAGCCGATCACGGCCTCCCTGGACGAAAAGCTCGCGGCCCTTCACCCCTCCCTGAATATCGAATTCTTGCGCGGAACGTCGGACGAAATGTTCATCACCGGGGCCGGCGAAGTGGCGCCGCCGGTGGAGCCGTCCGCGCCTGATCCGGAAGAAGATCCACGGGAGGCGCGGAAGCCGGAGGGGGTGTTCATACCCGTCGAGCTCGTCCAGATGTTCGCGGACCTTTCGGCGACGGTCAGGTCACAGCAGGAGCTGATCCAGGCGCTCGTGGCGAAGGAAGGGAGGGAAGGATGAAGAGGAGGTACGAGACCGGCCCCGCGCCGGAGATAGCGAGGACCGCGGTGACCGACCGCTTCTTCCAGGCCTTCGACGACCTCGTCCTGA
>JAEEGL014910299.1_pt1 | contig 29887 bp, 31 predicted proteins | sample 9134231 | NCBI WGS metagenome assembly JAEEGL01 (sample SAMN16246548, study PRJNA631951) | gut metagenome | biome: gut microbiome; feature: rumen; material: fiber-attached | host: Bos | place: Iran: Karaj | collected 2018-10
AGACACAAATTTCTAGACGTCAAGATACGGCAGATAAGATTAAATCAATTCAGGATAGGGCAGTTACAAAAGTTACGCAGGGTGTAGGTGATGCTGGACGTGAATATCAAGAAAGAATGAGAGCTGCATCAGGTGTGCGAGGAAGTACTGCTTCAGCAGGTAGTATACAATATAATGATAGAAATGGTGTTGCTCATACTGTTAGTTGGACTACTGAGGCTGAAAGAGGTGCTTTAGCAACTCGACTTGAACAAGAAGCAGAAACATTTGCTAGCAAAGAGGGTAGAGATCATTTTATTGATAATGGAAATGATGCTGTTATAAATAATATAAGAGTAGAATATGAACAAAGTGCTAGGGCTTCTGGTGTTGAAGTTAGAACAAGTGCTAAAGATTTAGATGATCAGTCTGGTAGTTTATTAACTGCTAATGCTCATGATAAAGCAGGTATTGCTCAACAAGAACAATCAATTGCTAACTATGATGATATGATTAAAGATGCTAATGATAGATTACGTGATGTATCTGATGAAAAGAAACGTTTTGAATCTTATAGAGTTAAATAATAAAAAGGGTGTGATAATATATGAATAGTTTTTTGATACCGGCCAATTCAAAGAAATCTATGTTATATTTTAGTATGTTTAATAAAACAGATTTGATAATATTTATAAGTGGAGTTGTAGCGTCGTTATTGCTTTTAATGACTTTACCAGTTGATAAATTGTTATTTGCAATAATAGCGCTTGGACCTGGTGTTATATGTGGTATTTTAGTTTTACCAATACCTAATTATCATAACGTTAGGACTATAATTAGATTAGCATATGAATTTTATACAACAAGACAAAGGTTTATATGGAAAGGTTGGTGTGTTACTGATGGCGAAGACAATAAAAAGTAAATATACAAATGATGATGTTCCTGTAAAGGCAATTTCAAATGGTGTTATTTATCTAGAGGGGCGACATAATTTAAAGGTTACTGGTGTAAAGATTATGCCTAGAAATATATTTATACTTGATCCTGGTATGCAAAATGCAATTATTACAAATTTAAAAACAGTATATAATGTTATTGATTATGAATTTTGGATAATAGTTGCTGATAGACCTGTAGATATTAATGTTTATTTGTCTGAGTTAGAACTTTTATATAATAAAACAACTGATCCTATGAAAAGAAAGATTATTAATCAAGATTTAAGTAAAGCAAATATGTTTATGAGTAATAGTGTGGTTGATACTGAATATTTCTTGTTATTTAAAGAGAGAAATGATGATGTTATAAATAAGAGAATTAGAAATTTAATAAATAATTTTGCTAATGCTGGTTTAACAGCATTTCAAACAACAAATGATGATCTTAGAATGATTTTGGATAACTTCTTAAATGGAGGAGTTACTACTGAGTTTGGGACGGTGTTATCATGATTGATATAAAGAGTCAAATTGCTCCAAAAGGTTTGGAGTTTAAACCTGCAGAGTTTGTAATAAGCGATAAGTATGCAACTATACTAACTGTTATTAGTTATCCAAAGTATATTTATCCTGGATATTTATCATCATTAACTTCTATGGCAGGTATTAAATTAGTTATTAAACATATACCACTTCCTTTTAGTACTATTCAAAAGATGTTAAATAAAGAGATTGCTGATTTAAAGGCAAGATATCAAGAGGAAAGGGATAGAACTTTACAAGAGCGTATTAAACAAGATTATGCTTCTTTGGAACAATTTATTTCTGAGTTAGCAGCATCTCAGTCAAAGATATATGATTTTCAAATGCATATAATGATTACAGCTAATTCTCAAGATGAATTAATTGTTAAAAAATTACAATTAAAGAATTATTTAGAAGCAATGGAAATGAAAGCTATTCCATTAAGATTTGAACAAGATAAGGTATTAAAATCAATGATACCAATTTATGAAAAACAAGAAATTGAAGATAGAATTGGTACTCCAATTCCTGCTCCTACTATGGCCGCAATGTATCCTTTTATATTTGATAGTATAAAGGATCCAGGGTTATCTACTTTACTTGGTATAGACTTTTCAGGTGGAGTAATACTTTTTAATCAATTCTTATATCAAATAAAAAAGGAGCATAATAGAAATAATGCTAATATGATTATATTAGGTACTTCTGGTAGTGGTAAATCTACTGCTGCAAAATTACTTTTGAGAAGTCATATAAGAAATAATCATCAATTAATTGTAATTGATCCTGAAGGTGAACTTGAGGATATGTGTAATTTATATGGTGGAGATTTCATTAGTTTAGGTAAGGGTGGACAATTTGGTATGATTAATCCACTTGAGGTTGTAATGGATGTAGATGAAGAAGAGATAAGACAAGGATTAGGATATACTACATTTACAAGAACTATACAATCTGTTAAAGCATTCTTAAAATATTATGATCCTTCTATTGAAGAAGATGTAATAAATATGTTTAGTGAAATTGTTCAGGAGACATATAGAAGATTTGGAATTAGTTTTGAAACAAATTTTACAGCTTTAAAATCTGAGGATTATCCAACATTTAAAGATGTTTATGCAACTATTAAAGGAAAATTAATTTCTATGCCAGAGAGAACTCAAGAAAGAGATATTCTTGAAAAACTTGAATTAAAGGTTAGACCAATTATTAAGGAATTAAGATATTATTTTGATGGTCATACAACTATAAAAACAAATAGTGAATTTATTGTATTTAATATAAAAGAGTTAATGAATTCTGATGCAAATATCAGAAATGCATTATTCTTTAATGTATTAAAATATGCTTGGAGTTTAACTTTGGATAGTTCAAAAAATACAGTGTTAACTGTTGATGAAGCACACGTTCTTTTAAGTAATCAAAATGTTTTAGGTGCTGACTTTTTAGCGCAAATTCAAAGACGTGCTAGAAAGTATAATACAGGTACAATAATAATTACTCAACAACCTACAGATTTCTGTGATCCTGCAGTTATTACTCAAGGTAAAGCTATATTTGATAATGCTTCATATTATTTAGCTATGGGATTAAAAAAGCAGGCTGCTACAGATTTAGCTCGTTTAATAGATTTAAATGAAAGTGAAATTGAAAGTATAAAGAAATACGGTCAAGGTGAGGCTTTATTTATATGTGGTAGTCGTAGAATGAGAATTAATGTTGTCGTAACAGATGAAGAATTAGATTCATTTGGAAAAGGTGGAGGACTATAATTTATAATCCTCCTATTATTTAGGTGGTGACTGTATGAACGAAAATAATAATTTTGGAAATACAAATAATAATAGTAATTTTGCTGGGAATATAGCTAATAACCATTTAAATGCTGATAATTCTAATTCTCTTAATGATGTTAATCAAACTTTTGATGAAGCACAAAGAAATAGACTTAATAGTGGATTAATTTTAGCAGAGAAAAGTAAAAAAGGTGGAAATGGTTTATCTCAACAAGGAAATTCTAAATTAGATAGTGGAGGTAGTGGTTCAAGTAGTAATACATCATCTAGTTCTAATTTATCAAGTAATACTAGTACATCAAATACAAACAGAACATCTAACTCTTCAAATACTAGTAGAGTAAGTCCTCAAAAAGGTTTTTTGCGTAGAGAAATTGCAAAGAAAGCTGCACAGCATTATTTGGGGTTATCATCTAGTCAAGCAAATGCACTTATAAATGCTAGTAATAAAAAAAGTGGAATTAAAGGTTTGAATGGTAATAAGAATAAAGATAATTTATTAGATAGACTTGCAGATAGAGATAAGTTTTTAGATGATGATACTATTAATAATGAGGATGATATAGACTCAAAAAGTAAAACTGATAAAAAGAGTGAAATTGAAGAACGACGCAAGGTGTTGAGTGGAGAAATAAATGCTCAAATTCCTAAAAAAGTATTAAAAGTTATTTTAATAATAGCTCCTTTTGCTGCAATAATATTATTTTTCACTGTAGCTGTTTTAGCTTATATAGATGATAATAAAATATCTTCAATGGAATTAGGAGGAGCTACATCAGAAATAGCAGATCAAGAATTAATAGATTTAGCAAAAGAGGTTGATGCAGGTAAATCATCTGGAAATCTTGGTAAGGGTTCTGATGGTATTCCACAAGAATATATTGATAGATTATCTTTACTAGGTAATTTATATACGTCGCAATTAAAGTGTGAAGGCGATGATTGTTTAGATAGAGCAGAATTTAAATATTATTTAAAGATTTCTAATATAGCATATAGATATAGAGAAAAGTATTCTATAAAATTAGATTGGTTACTAATTACTGCAACAAATTTGTATTTTCCAGGAGATACAGAAAAGATTATGGAAGACAATTTAGGTGGATATAATGAGAATTCTGTTAAAAATACTGATAGTGTAACTAGTTTAGATTGGGATTATGATTATAAAAATATTTCAAATTATGAGTACTTAGATGCCGATGATTCTACGTACGATTTGCAAATTTTGGCAAAAAATATGGTAAAGAAAAAGACTACACAAACTTGTTATAGTAGTAGTGGTAGTGTTTCTAAAACTCAAGAAGATGAAGATGTAGAAGATAAATATTTTGAAGAAAATGGTAGTAAAAGATTAAAATGTGAATCTGGAGAAAAATACATTATTACTAGTTTTTATGATGTTGATATGGAAAAATTCGATGAATTTATGTTAGAATATATAGATAAAAAAATGTTTTCGAAGGGTTCAGGAAAAAGTAAAAAACAAAATAGTAGTAATAGTTGTGTAAGTACTAATGATAGTTATATTTGGCCAGTAGGTAGTGATGAAACAACTACTTCAAATGGTAAAGAGTATGCTTTAGGAGAACCTGCAATTACAAATATTACTTCATACTTTGGTTCTAATGAAAGTTTTAGATCATCTGGTCATGGAGCAATAGATATTGCTGGTGGAACTGGTGCAGGTGTAACTAATGTTATTGCTGCTAAATCTGGAACAGTAGTATATCCTCCAGATGAGTCAATGACGAAATTTCCAGACAATGGATATTATGGAAATCCAGATGGTGGAGGATATGGAAATTATATTGTTATAAAACATGATGATGGTAATTTTTCATTATATGCACATTTAGCTCAAAATTCAGTTAGAGTTGTTGCTGGTGATGTAGTTGATCAAGGACAAGTAATAGCAAAACTTGGACATAGTGGAAGTAGTACAGGTCCTCATTTACATTTTGAGATGAGGGGTGGAGAAAATTCTAATACACATAGAATAGATCCTTTACAGTTTGTTGATCCAAAAGATCCTAGAAAGAATATAACTACTTCAACTAATTGTTCTCAAGAAAAAAATCAAGATCTTGCAGATGTTTTTGTTGATTTAGCACTTAAACAAAAGGAAGATCCTAAGGCAAAAAATGGTATAAAGTATAAAGAGGGTGCTACATCATATTATCCATGGTGTGCAGCATTTGTAAATTGGATAATTAATAATACTGAATCTAATGGTAAAAAGTTAAGTGATATAATTAAAAGTTCTGAGAATAAGGCTCCATATACTGCATATTCTTGGGCTAATCACTTTGAAAGTCAAAAAGATTTAAAGTTTAAATATAATGATAATTGTAGTACTTTATCTGGTAAAAATAATAGTAGTAATACTTATGTACCTAAAAAAGGTGATTTGATTTTCTTTTCAGATGATAGAAGTTTTACTTCCTTACCTGCTACATATGATAATATAAATCATATTGGTATTGTTCAAGGAATTGAAGGTGATAAAATAATCACAATTGAGGGAAATTCAAATAATGAAGTAGCAGAAAGAACTTATCCATTGAATAGTTGTCAAGTGATTGGTTTTGGTTCTTGGTATTAGGAGGTAATAATGAAAAGAAAGTATATAATATTTATTTTGATTATTATTTTGACTGGTTGTTCCTCTGAATATAATATTGAATTTAGTAATAAAAAAATTAAAGAGAATATAAAAGTTGATATTTTAGATTCAGATATTCCTCAAAAGTATGATGTAAATATATATGGTTCTACAGATAAAGCTACTTCATTTATTAAAAATGATCAATATCCTTTTTTTGGTAATGAAGATATAGTATATAATAAAAAGGTTGATAAAAGTGGTAATGTTACACATGTTGAATTAAATTATGAATATACACATGATGAGTATTTAAATTCTACAGCATATAAGGGTTGCTTTGAAAATTCAGAATTAGTAACAAATAAAAAGAATTATAATTTAAATTTCTATGGTTCATTTTATTGTTTATATGGAGATGAATTAGTAATTAATATTAAGAGTAATAATGAAGTAATAAGTAATAATGCGGATAAAGTAAATGGAAATGTTTATACATGGATTATTAATAAAGATAATGTTGATAATGTTAATATTCAAATGAAAATATCTAAACATACTATTTATTTTAAAATGATTATTTATGCTATAATAGGTGTATTATTTATAGGGTTAATAATAAGTGGATATATAGTTTATAAAAGATATCGAGAACGTGATTCTGTAAATGATATTTGATTAGAGGTGTTTTATGAAGCAGTTAGTAAGAAGAATTGGTTTATTATTAGTTACAATAATAATTAGTATACCTTGTACTATTTATTCATATAATTTTGATGGTAAAGTTTCTGAAGAAAGAGCAATTCAAAAAAGAAAAGAAATATATGAATTATATAATGAACATAAAAATATGATTAATGAGTCAGATGACGATAATAATGAGTTTGGTGTACTTGGGTATAATGGTAATTGTGAAACGGTTAATCTTAATGGTAAATCAATTCCACTTGATGAGTATGTTGCTGGTGTTGTAAAAGCGGAAGCAGCTCCAGGTAATATCGAATCATATAAAGCACAAGCAATAGCAGCAAGATCGTTTGTTTTGTTTAAAAAAAAGGATGATTCAACTTGTACTATAAGTAGCGGTCAACATTTTCAAGTTTATACTGAAGATAATGATTCTAATAGTATATATCATAAAGCAGCAAAAGAAACATCAATGATGATTGTTGAGCGTAATGGTGAAGTAGCAGAAACTGCATATCAATCATTTCCTGCTGGAAGATGGCAAAAAGAAGATAGTAGTGGTTGGCATGTAACATTCCAAAGATTTTCTGATGATCCTTCGACTACTTGGGTTTGGAATGGTCCACCTAAAAGTAAAGTTTTTTCTGTTACAAGTGGTACCGAGATGGATTATAATAATGAACATAACTGGGGTATGAGTCAAACTATTTCTGCATATCTTGCATTAGAGGAAAACTATACATATGATAAACTAATTAAATTATTTTACGATAGGCCTATTGTTACATTATCAGATGGAAAATATGATGGAAATATGTCATATGGTAATGGATACTTTAAAAATGTAATATATTTTAATCAAGGAGATTATGCAGCATATCAGTATCATCCAGCTTGTGGTTCTATTCAAGCTTGTGGTTGTGGACCAACGTCTGTTGCTATAGTTGCTTCCAGTATTTTAAAGCGACAGATTTCTCCTGTTGAAACTACTAATAAATTATGTGCTATGAATGGTTGTACTGCAGGTGGTTCTTATGCTACTTCATTGACTCAAGAATTAAACTCAGTATATCATTTAAATGCTAGAAATAGTAATAGTGATCAAGAGGCATTAAATGCTTTAAAAACAGGAAAGGCTTTAGTTATTGTAAACGTTGGATATGGATTTTTCTGTAGTGGTAGTGGGCATTTTATGGTTTTAGCTGGCGCTAACAAAAAAGGAGAAGTATTAGTTTATGATCCAGGAAGTAGAGAAAAAACAGGGAATTGGTATAGTTTTAATTTAGTAATGGAATCTAGAAAAAGACATGAAGCTTCCTATATAATAGTAACTAAATAAAGGTGATAGAATGTATAAAAAGATATTATTTATTATATTTATTGTTGTTATATGTACTGGGTGTAATGTAAAGTATACATTAACTGTTAATAAAGATAATACTATAGAAGAAAGTACGTATGCAGCAGAAGATTATAGTTTTTTTGAAAATTATCCTCATTCATCTGTTGGTAGAATAATTGGTCTTTTATTACAACCACATTTAGATAAATTGAATTCTAATGAATATAATGTTGAGACAAATATAAAATCTAAAAGTGGAGGAGTAAGAATTACTAAAACATTTGATAGTATTGAAGAGTATTCTAAAAATTCACTATTTTATAGTCAGTTTACAGATAAAATTGATTGTAATGTAGATGGTAATATTGTAACACTAACTGCTAAAGGAAAATTTGTAGGTGAATCACAAAATCAGACCAAATTACCAGTAAGTAGTGCTGAGATAAAGATTATTGTACCTTTTAAAGTATTAGAAAGTAATGCTGATGTAGTAGATGGAAATGAATATATATGGAATGCTGATACAAATGAAAGAGAAATAAAAATTGTATATGATAAATCTAAAGAGAATAAAAAAAGTAATTATTCAACGTTCATTATTATAGGTGCAATTATAATTATAACAATTATTTCTTTAGTAATATTTATGAAGTTTAGTTCTAAAAAAGAATCTGTTAATAGAGTATAATTTGGAGGTGTAAATATGAAATTAAAGTTTTCTGCAGAACCAAAAGATATGATAATTTTTGGAATATTTTCTTTGACTTTGTTTTTATTAATATGTATTGCTGTTTCAAATGTTGGAACTTTTGTAACTGAAAATACATTTTCAGGTTTGAATATTCTTCCAGCTTTAACTGATTATATTTTATTTACAATTACATTTTTTATTATATCTTTAATAGCTTTGTTATTAAGTGTTCAATCGTCATTTTTTGAAAGGCAAGAAGGTATTGGTTTTAATATAGGGCCTAAAAAAGAAAAGAATTATGCACATTGGGCAAAAGATAGTGAAATTAAAAAAGGTCTTGATGTTGCAGCTGTTGATCCTTTAGCACCTAAAACTGATGCAGGAGGTATTCCATTAATTATGACTCCTAAAAAAGTTTGGGTTGATAATGGTGGTTATCATAATCTAGTTATAGGTTCTACTGGTGCAGGTAAAACTCAAACTACAGTTTTACCTATGGTAAATTTACTTGCAAAGCATGATGAATCTATGATTATAACTGACCCTAAAGGTGAAATATATGAACAAACTTCAAATTATTTGAAAAGTTTAGGATATAATATAGTATTATTAAACTTTCGTGATCCACAGCAAGGAAACAGTTGGAATCCAATGTTTTTACCTTATTCACTTTATAAAGAAAATAAGATTGATAAGTCTATAGAGTTACTTGAGGACTTAGCTGCAAATATTTTGAAAGATCCTTCAGCTAAGGGTCAAGATCCATTCTGGGAAAATACTTCGGCAGATTATTTTGCTGGACTTGCTTGTGCATTATTTGAAGATGGAACTGAAGATGAAATAAACTTAAATAGTATAAATTTAATGACTACAATAGGTGAAGAAAAATTAGGTGGTACAACATATATAAGAGAGTATTTTACTACAAAAGATCCAGCAGGTACTGCGTATGTAAAAGCTTCTTCTACACTTATGGCACCTAATGAGACTAAGGGTTCAATTTTATCTGTTTTCAAGCAGAGAGTACAACTTTTTGCTTCAAGAAAAAATTTATCAGAAATGTTAGGTCATAATGACTTTGATATGCGTGATATAGGTAGAAATAAGACAGCTGTATTTATAGTTATACAGGATGAAAAAACTACATATCATACTTTAGTTACAATATTTTTGAAACAATGTTATGAAACATTAATTTCAGTAGCGCAAGAATCTGGAGGGAAATTACCTCATAGAACAAACTTTATTTTGGATGAGTTTGCTAATATGCCTCCACTTAAAGATGTTACAACAATGGTTACAGCAGCTCGTTCAAGAAATATTAGATTTACATTTATAATTCAGAACTTTGCACAATTGTATGAAGTATATGGAAAAGAAAATGGAGAAACAATTAAAGGTAACTGTGGTAATATTGTTTATTTAATAAGTACTGAGTTAAGTGCTTTGGAAGAAATTAGTAAAATGTGTGGTGAAGTAAAATCTAAAGAAAAAGAAAAAACTTCATCAACACCTCTTGTTACTGTAAGTGATTTACAAAGAATGCAACAATGGGAAACAATAGTATTAAGAATTAGAACAATGCCTTTTAAAACAAAGTTAACTCCAAATTATAAAATGAATTGGGGACATAGTTTTCCAAGGGCTGATTATCCACAAAGAGAGGAAATACCAGTTAAAATTTTTGATATTAAAAAGTTTGTTGAAGCAAAACGTGAAGAGAAGATTAATAGCATGATTGGTGGTTCCGGAGGTGGTTCACCATTCGGTGGAGGCTCTCCATTTGGAGGAGGTTCACCATTTGGAGGAGGTTCACCATTTGGAGGTGGATTACCATTTGGTGGAGATAGGAAAACTCCTTTTGGGGATGGAACTCCTGCAAATCCTTTTTCTGCTAAACCTCGTGATAATAAAAAGGAATTTGATGTTGATAGTATCATCAAGAATATTAATAAGAGAATAGAAGAAATTGATAGGGAAGAAAAAGAGAGTAAAGCAGCAGAGAATAAAGATAGTATTAAAGAGGAAGCATCAAAACCAACTGTACCAACATCAATTGTATCAGAAAAGAATAGTGAAATGCCTAAAAAGGATAATTTTGTTCCAAAAGATGATGAAGTTAGTGATGATCAATTTTTTGATGATTTCTTTGGTGAAGATTAAAACTTATCTAATTGATAAGTTTTTTTTTCAAATTAATAAAAAAAATGATATAATAAATTTGGAGGAGATTTATGAAAAATGATAGAATAAATAGGGATAAAATATATTATAAGGGACCAAACTTAATTCTTTTTTCTGTAGCACTATTGTTATCTATTTTTGCAGCTTATTCTGTAGGAGTACTTGTTACAAAAAGAGCTGAAGATAAAAGGAATGCTAGTAGTAAAAATATAGAAATAAGTAATAAAGAGGAAAAGGTATATAAATCACTTGTTAATGGTAAAAGTTATTCTAATTCTAAAAATAGTATCATATATTTTTATAATGATAATACATATTATTTAAAAAATGATAAATTAGGTGAATATGGTACATATGAAGTAAATAATTATGAAGTAATACTATATAATTTGTTTACTATAAGAGAAGATTTAAGTGATTTTACTACATTAAGTGGACAACAAAATATACAAATTGATAATAATTATTTAATATTTAATAATAAGGATTCAGAGGGTAATATTTATGAAGATAAGTATGAGTTAGAGAGAAGTGATATAAATGGTGGTATGGCGGATATTTTATTAAAAATACAAAACTTAATTGAAAAATAAGGTGAAGATTTATGGAATTTTGGATTATAACAATTATTTTATTAATTGTGCTGGAAGCTATAAGTATTAATTTAACATCAATTTGGTTTGTAATTAGTGGAATAGTTTCACTTATATTATCATTTTTTATAGATAGTTTTATTATTCAGTTTTCAGTCTTTGTAATTTTAGGTGTTATATTATTAATTACTACTAAACCACTTTTAAAAAGATTTTTAAAAGTAAATAATGAGAAAACAAATTTAGATAGAGTTGTTGGAATGAAAGGTATTGTAACTTCTAAAATTGAACCTTTAACAGTAGGTGAAGTAAAAGTTGATGGTAAAAGATGGAGTGCAGTTAGTGAAAGTGTAATTGAAGAGGGTGAAGTAGTTGAAATATTAAAAATTGATGGAGTAAAATTAATTGTTAAGAAAGAGGAGGAATAAAAATGGAAATTTTAATTGTTGTTTTAATATTAGTATTTGTTCTTGTTATTCCGAATATAAAAATTGTACCTCAAGCAAGGGTATATGTGGTAGAAAGATTAGGTTCTTATTTTAAAACATGGCATAATGGTTTACATGTTAAAATACCTTTTGTAGATAGAGTTGCAAATGTTGTAACTTTAAAAGAGATTGTTAAAGATTTTCCACCACAACCTGTTATTACTAAGGATAATGTTACAATGCAAATAGATACAGTTGTTTATTTTCAAATAACAGATGCTAAATTATATACATATGGAGTAGAAAGTCCTATAAATGCTATTGAGAATTTGACTGCAACAACACTTAGAAATTTAATTGGTGAATTAGAATTAGATCAAACATTAACTTCAAGAGACATAATAAATACTAAAATGCGTTCTATTCTAGATGAAGCAACTGATCCATGGGGAATTAAGATTAATCGTGTTGAAGTTAAGAATATAATTCCACCAAGAGATATACAAGAAGCAATGGAAAAACAAATGCGTGCAGAACGTGAACGTCGTGAGAAAATTCTTCAAGCAGAGGGAGAGAAAAAATCTAGTATATTAATTGCAGAAGGAGAAAAAGAAAGTGCTATATTAAGGGCTGAGGCTGATAAAGAATCTCATATTAGAATTGCAGAAGGTGAAGCACAAGCATTATTAAAATTAAAACAAGCAGAAGCAGATGGTATCAGAATGTTACGTGCTGCTGAAGCAGAAGGTATTAATATGTTAAAAAAATCAGAACCAAATGAGGCAGTTTTAAGATTAAAAGGCTTCGAGGCATTAAAAGATTTAGCAGATGGTGAAGCTACTAAAATAATAGTTCCTTCAGATATGCAAGGTATTGCTACTTTAGGTACTACATTAAATGAAGTATTAAATAAAAATGAAGATAAAGCATAAAATATGCTTTATTTTTATATTTACATAGCATACATTTGTATGATATAATTGTTATGGTGATAATATGGAAATTTTAATAATATGTTTACTTATAATAATTATTATTTTATTAACTATACTTATTTTTAAAAATAAAAATAGTGAAAATGTGTCTGAAAGAGTACAGAAGATAGAGACATCTATTGTTAAAGAAATAGGTAATTTTAAGGTTGATTTTATAAGTGATATTAATGATGATTTTTCTCTAATGAATGATAAGATAGATTATAGATTAAGACTTATTAGTGATAAAGTTAATGAAAGATTAGATGAGAATTTTGAAAGAAGTAATAAAACTTTTGCTGCTATTTTATCTAGATTATCTAGAATAGATGAGGCTCAAAAGAAGATTGATAGTTTATCTAATGATATAGTATCTTTACAAAGTGTTCTTACTGATAAAAAAACAAGAGGTATATATGGAGAAGTTAATCTAGAACATATTATGTCTAATATATTTGGTACTAATAATGATAAAATATATAAAATGCAATATTCATTTGATAATAATACTATAGCAGATTGTGTTTTATTTGCACCTGAACCATTAGGAACAATTGCTATTGATTCTAAATTTCCACTAGAGAATTATCAAATAATGGTTGATAAAAAAATATCAGAAGAAAAGAGAAATAATGCTGAGAAATTGTTTAAATTAGATATGAAGAAGCATATAGATGCTATTTCAAATAAATATATAATACATGGTGTTACATCAGATCAAGCAATACTTTTTTTGCCAGCAGAGGCTATTTTTGCTGAAGTTAATGCATATCATAGTGATTTACTAGAATATGCATATAAAAAACGTGTATGGATAACATCTCCAACTACATTAATTAGTACTTTGACTACTATTCAAATAATAATGAAAAATGTTGAAAGAGATAAATATACAAAGGTTATACACAATGAATTATTATTACTTGACAATGAGTTTAAGAGATATAAAGATAGATGGGATAAGTTATATAGAAGTATAGAAACTGTTAGTCGTGATGTAAAAGATATTCATACTACAACTGAAAAAATTACTAAGAGATTTAATAGTATAAATCAAGTAGAAATAGGGGAGTTAGAACAGAATCAAGATAATTAGTTATCTTTTTCTTTTTTTTTATAGTATAATATAATATAGGTGAAATAAGATGGAAGAAAAAATATTAGAAAGTATTACAGAACAAAAAAGAGCATTAAGTGTTCATGAATTAGAAATGTTATTAGGACTTGGTAGTGTTAATGAATTAAAAGAGTTATTAAAAGCACTTAATAATTTAGAAGAGAGTGCTAAAATATATCATACAAAAAAGGATAAATATATGCTTTTTGAAGATAGTAATTCTAGAGTAGGTACATTACAAGTTACTAGTAAGGGTACTGGTTTTGTTATGATGGAATCTGGAGAAGAAATTAAAGTTAATCCAGAAAATTTAAATGGTGCTATTAACAAAGATAGGGTAATTGTAAATATAGATGATAATAAATCTAATCCTATGACTGGTTCTATAGTTAAAATAGTAGAACGTACTACTAATAATATAGTTGGTACTGTATATATGAATAATAATCGTATATATGTTAGACCAGATGATAAAAAGATAAGTATTACTATAGTTATAGAACATAATTATCATAATAATTTAGTAGAAGGACATAAAGTATTAGTTAAATTACTTAATAGAAATAATAAAGGTGAATATAATTGTCAAATAGTAAGAATATTAGGCCATATAAATGACCCAGGTGTTGATATAGTATCAATAATGGCTAAATATGATATAAATGATGCTTTTCCTAAAGAAGTTATGGACCAGGTAGAAAATGAAATACCTAGTAGTGTAAGTGATGAAGAAATTAAAAATAGATTATCTAAAACAGGTAAAGATTTAAGAGATAAAGTTATTTTTACTATAGATGGTGATGATACTAAAGATATTGATGATGCTATTAGTATTGAAGAGTTAGATAATGGTAATTATGAATTAGGAGTTCATATAGCTGATGTTAGCTACTATGTAAAAGAAAATAGTCCATTAGATAAAGAAGCTCTTAGTAGGGGTACTAGTGTATACTTAGCAGATAGAGTTACTCCTATGTTACCACATGAGTTATCTAATGGAATATGTTCTTTAAATCCTAATGTAGATCGTTTTGCACTTTCATGTGTTATGGAAATAGATTCTACTGGTGAAGTAGTTAAATATGATATATTTGATAGTGTTATTAGATCAAGAATACAGATGACATACAAAAAAGTTAATAAAATAATAGAAGAAGATATTATTCCTGAAGGATATGAAGAGTATGCTGATAAACTTAAGATGATGAAAAAGTTAGCAGATATACTTAGAAATAATAAAGTAAATAAAGGATATATAGATTTTGATATAGATGAACCTAAGGTAATTGTAAATGAAAATGGAGAAGCAATTGATGTTGTTTTAAGAGAACGTGGAGCTGGAGAAAAATTAATTGAAGATTTTATGATAGCTGCTAATGAAACAGTAGCAACTCATTTTGCTAATATGGAATATCCTTTAATATATCGTGTACATGGTGAACCTAGTGAAGAAAAAATGACTAATTTTTTACATCTTGTTAGTGTATTAGGTTATAAGTTAGTTGGTAATTTTAAAAAGATTACACCTAAAACTATCCAAGAAATGTTAGATCAGTTAAAGGGTAAAAAAGAGTATTATATATTGTCAAGTCAAATGTTAAGAAGTATGCAAAAGGCTGTATATGATACTAATAATATTGGACACTTTGGTTTAGCTAGTAAAATGTATTGTCATTTTACATCTCCTATAAGAAGATATCCAGATTTAACTGTTCATCGTTCAATTAGAAAGTGTTTATTATCAGATAATATAACATTAGATACAATTAGGGATTGGGAAAGAAAATTACCAATGATGGCTGAACATTCATCTATAAAAGAGAGAGCTTCTATTGATTGTGAAAGAGAAGTAGATGATATGAAAATGGCTGAGTATATGGAAAAACATATTGGTGAAGAATATCATGGTATAATAACTGGTGTTATGAGTTTTGGATTCTTTGTACAACTTCCTAATATGGTAGAAGGTTTAGTACATGTTGAAGAATTAAAAGGTGATTTTTATATGTATGATGAATCTACATTTAGTTTAACTAGTCCAAAGAATAAAAGAGGATATAGATTAGGTGATGAAGTAGATGTAATTGTTAAAGCAGCTAGTAAAGAAAATCGTACTGTAGATTTTGTATTAGGAGGTAATTCATGTCAAAAGGAAGAAGAATAATACTTATTTTATGTTTAATATGTATTATATCAGTATCTGGATTTTTAGTTTATAAAAAAGTTGCTAATAAGAGTCCAAAGAAAGAATCAAATAGCAATGAAAACTCTAATATAGAAGAAAAGAAAGAAGAAAAAAAGGAAGAGAAAAAAGATGAAAAGCCTGTTGAAAAAAGAATGTCAATAGTGATGGTTGGAGATGCATTAATACATGGTGCTATATACATGGATGCTAGTGTTAATAAAACATATACGGCTAATGATAAATATGATTTTTCAAAAATGTTTAATTATATTAAACCTCTTATTTCTAAATATGATTTAAAATATTATAATCAAGAAAGTATAATAGGTGGTGGTAATCCACAACATTATCCTAGATTAAATTCACCAGATGCTATTGGAGAAGATTTACTTGGTGTAGGATTTAATTTAGTAAGTTTAGCTAATAATCATTCATTTGATCAAAATGAAAGTGGATTAGTTCATTCATTAGAATTTTGGAAGAAACATCAAAATGAAGCACATACTGCTGGATCTTATTCTTCTTTTGAAGAAAGAGATGAGATACCTATTTATGAACAAAATGATATTAAGTATGCATTTTTATCATATACAATACCTACTAATGGTTTAAGTGCACCACAAGGTAAAGAGTATTATGTTAATGTATATAGTGAAGAACAAGTATCTAAAGATGTTAAGAAAGCAAGAGAAAAAGGTGCTGAAGTAGTAATGGTTGCTATGCATTGGGGTGTTGAATATACTCATGTACCTAATGAAGAACAAAAAAAGGTTGCTAAGTATTTATCTGATTTAGGTGTAGATATAGTTATTGGATCACATCCACATGTTATACAACCAATAGAATATGTAGGTAATACATTAGTAATATATTCTTTAGGTAATTTTATAGCAGCACAAAGAGTATTAGGTGAAGAAAAACAAGTTGGTTTAATGGTAGGTACTGATATTGTTGTTAAAGATGGAAAAGTTACTTTTGATAAAACAGGTTTCGAATTATTATTTACATACTCAGTAACAGATTTAAGTGGATATCAAGTAATACCATTTAGTAAATTAACTGATAAATATTTAAATGGATATGAACAAAAAAATAAAAAATATAGAAATATAGTAGATCCTAAGGGGGAGTTTAATGGAAATATCTAATAAAAAAGCATACTATGATTATGAAATTGAAACAACATATGAAGCTGGTATTGTACTAAAGGGTACTGAAATTAAGTCTATTAGACAAGGTAAGGCTAATTTAAGAGATAGTTATGCTATATATAAGAATGGTGAAATATTTATATTAAATATGCATATTAGTGAATATGATAAAGGAAATATTTTTAATCATGAAGAAACAAGAACTAGAAAGTTATTACTTAATAAAAAAGAAATATATAAAATAAGAGATTCAATAGAAAAAGAAGGGTATACTTTAATACCTATAAAAGTATATTTTAAGGGTAATAGAGCAAAAGTATTACTTGGTATAGCTAAAGGTAAAAAGAATTATGATAAGCGTGAAGCTATAAAGAAGAAAGATATAGAAAGAGAAATAAAAAAACAAATAAAGAGCTATAATTAAATAAAAAATACCCAATGTAAACAAAAGTTGCTACTAAAAAATTTGACTTTAAAGTATTATTAAAGGCGAAAGAGGGATGATATTATGACTTTAGGTCAAAAAATTAGAGAAATGAGAAAGAAAATGGGTATTTCTCAAGAAGTATTAGGTGAAATAGTAAATGTATTAAAACAGACAATTACAAAATGGGAAACTGATGTTGGTATTCCTGATGTATCTAATTTAGCTGAATTAGCCAAATTGTTTGGAGTACCTGTTGATTACTTTTTAAGTAGTAAGAGTAATAGTGTTACTAATCAATTAGATATAGATATTATCCCAAAAATATATTTTTAAGAATTGGTTTATATATAGGAGTATTCTTTTCACAAAGTGTTTCAGATGCTTCATCAGCAGCAATGCTTATTTATGATATAGATAAGTTAAATGATAATTATTATTTATTAAGTAGAGATAATATGACATTTTTAGCGTATATTACAAAAGATAAATTAGTGGTAAATGATATAAGTAATATAAAAATAAAAAAAGGGTTCTTTTTAAATCCTATGCCTTATTTTGTTTATGATAGTAAAATATTTAGTAAATATATATATTCTAATCCAAAAGATACAGATAATAAAAGTATACTATGGTTAAATATTAAAACATCTATATTGGGAATATTATTGGGTATTGGTATAGTTATTGGAATATTTTTGTTAGTAGCATTAATAATATTTATTATTATGTTACTTGGATAATAATGATTTTATATAGTAATACTACTTGCAAAAGATTTAAAAATATTATATACTTAAATTGTAGATAATACGTGAAGGGAGTGTGCTTAATGCAAATTACATCTGTAAATGTCAAAAAATATGACAAAGAAAAAATGAAGGGAATCGCTTCTGTACTAATCGATGATTGTATTGTAATTCGTGGTATAAGAATTATTGAAGGTGAAAAAGGTTTATTTATTGCTTTCCCAAGTCGTAAAAATAACGAGGGATTATATGTAGATGTTGTTCATCCAATTAATTCTGAAACAAGAAAACAATTTGAAGATGCAATTTTTGAAGAATACAATAAAGTTGAAGAATAATTAAGGACATTTAGTCCTTTTTTTTATATATTTTCATATATTTTATTAGGGAGGAATATATGGAAAAAGAGATTGCCGCATTTAACCATAATATAACTTTAACTGAAAGAAAGAATTTAGTTGTAACTGGTGTTAAAAAAATAGATAATTTTGATAGTAATGAGTTTTTAATAGAAACAACTATGGGATATTTAAAAGTAAAGGGTAGTGATTTAGAAATAATAAAACTTGATACTTATCAAGGTAATGTATCTATTAAAGGACAAATTAGTAGTTTAATATATAGTGATAATGATAAAAAAAGTAAAGAAGAAAGTTTTATAAGTAAGTTATTTAAATGATAAATATTAATTTTCAATTAAGTATTATATTTTTTTCTATTATATATGGACTACTTTTTTATTATTTATTATGTATATGTAAATACTATTTATGTCATAAGAATATTATATTTAGATTTATTAATACAATTACTTTTTTTTTATTTTTTTCTAATATTTATTGTATTGGTTTAGATATTATATGTGATGGTATTTTACATATTTATTCGTTAATTATTATAGTCTTTGTAGGAACTATAGAACACTTCATTGCAAAGAAAAAAAAATAATGATAAAATTATATTAAGGTGATAATATGGCAAAGAATAATAATATTACAATTCAAGCTAGACGTAGATTATTTTTTTTAAGACCTATTAGTTTATTTCTTGCCATATTTGTTGTAATAACTTTTGTATCTAATTCTGTTAGATTATATCAACTAAATAATGAAAAAAAAGAAAAAGATACTAAATATATAGAATTACAAGAAGAATCTGAGCATTTAAAAAATGAAATTACTAAATTAAATAATCCTGAATATTTAGCGCGATATGCTAGAGAGAATTATGCTTATTCAAAAGATGGAGAATTAATTATTAAAATTGATAAAGAGGAAGATGAAGAAGTAGAAAGTGAAGAAATAACTACTGATGTAAATAATTCTAAAATAGATTTTAAACAATATGGATTTATAGGTTTAATAATACTTATTTTATATGTGATTATTCATTTTGTTAGAAAAAAAGGATAGTTCAATATGAACTATCTTTGTTTTAATTCGTTAACAACTTTCATTCCATCTTCTACTGAGAATAATTCTTTCGATGTATACTTTTTAAATTTTGCTACAAATTTATAAGGAAAACTTTCTATTAATTCATTATACTTATCTACAATATCATTGTAGTATTTTTTTAATGATATAATTAATGCTTCTGAATCAATTAATTCAATTTCTATTTTAGTATATTCGTTATTATCTTTTAATTCTAAATTATCTTCAGATAATTCGTGAAAATCATTTATAGCGCTATTTAATTTTTTATCTAATTCATAATTATCTATTTTTTTTGATCTAATATCGGTGATTATAGAAATTGGTTCTATCTCTAGATTAAGTTCTTTTTTTATTATATCGTTTGCTTTATTTAATAAATCATATCTTTTATTGAGCGTTGAATCAATATTTGTTTCTGCTTCATTTATTCTAATTATGTATGCTTGAAATTTATCAGTAGCAAGAATAAAGAATGCAATTAATAAAATTGCTATGATTAATATAAAAAATAATATATATATAGCTATCATATAATCACCAAAAATATTATAACAAAAAATGATTGTTTTTACAATCTATTGAGAAGTTGGATAGAATATATCACTTGTATTAATATTTTCATCAAATTTGATATAGTCTACATATATAAGTAATAGTAAATACCAATTTCCAGTATTAGGATCACTTAATATTATATGATCTTTTCCAGATTGTTCTATTATTCCTTTAAATATTTTATCTTTCCATGTAGTAGAATCTGCAAATGACATATATATTTCTACTTGTTTTCCTCTATTTAATCTTAATATATTTTCTATATATGATTGTTCATTTTGAAGATTATAAATTGAATAATTATTATTTATTATCTCATCATCCTTTCATATTATATATATATTAGATATTTGACAAATATATGCATATGTGATAATATTATGACGTCTTATTGAAGACGTCTTTTTTTATATATAAAGGTGATAATATGTCAAAGATAGTAGTAATACCTAATAGTATAGATAATATAAATAATATTATAAATAATGATAATTATATATTATTAGGAATAGATAAATATAGTGTAAATACATTAAATGTTAGTTATGATGAGATTAAAAAAATAGTGTCTAATAATGATAATGTTTTTTTATCATTAAATAAAAATATTAGTAATTCTGAATTATTAGAAGTAGAAGAATTATTAATAGATATTAGTAAACTTAATATTAAAGGTTTATTTTATTCTGATGTTGCTATTGTAAATATAGTAAATAGACTTAAATTAAATATTAATTTAATATGGTCTGCAGAGCATTTAACTACTAATTATTTTACAATTAATTATTGGTATAAACATAATGTAAAATCTACTTTTTTATCTAATGAGATTACTAAAGATGAAATTATTGACATAGTAAATAATACAGATAGTAAAATATTTGTACAATTATTTGGTTATATACCTATGTATGTATCTAAAAGACATGCTGTTAAAAATTATTTAAATCATTTTAAATTAGATTTAAATAGTGATAAATATTATTTATTTAAAGAAGATAAAAAGTATTCCATTGTTGATAATAATGAGGGTACTATGATTTATTCTAATTTTATAATTAATGGATTAAAAGAATATACTGAGTTAAAAAATAAAATAGAGTATGTAATTATAAATGGTTATGATATTGATTCTGATAAGTTACTTTCTGTTATAGATATATTTAAAAAGGTTAATGATAAAAATGTTGATAAATTAGATAATGAATTATTAGATTTATTTGATAATTTAGATAAAGGATTTTTATATGAAGAAACAATATATAGGGTGAAAAAAAATGAAAAATAAACCAGAATTATTAGCACCAGCAGGTGATTTAGAAAGATTAAAAATAGCTTTATTATATGGTGCAGATGCTGTATATTGTGGTGGACCATCATTCGGTTTACGCGCTAATGCTACTAATTTTACATTTGATGAATTAAAAAGTGGTATTGAGTTTGCACATAAATTAAATAAGAAAGTATATGTAACAGTTAATATTGTTCTTCATAATAAAGAAGGTAAAGAATTATTAGAATACTTAAAGAAAATAGAAGAAGTTAAAGCAGATGCTATTATAGTTAGTGATCCTTATATAGTTGATACAGCACTTAAGAATACTAATTTAGAAGTACATTTATCTACTCAACAATCTACTATGAATTATGAAGCATGTGAATTCTTTTATAATGAGGGTGTAACTAGAGTAGTTTTAGCCCGTGAATGTACTAAAGAAGATATTAAATCAATTATTGAACATGTTCCTAATTTAGAAATAGAGACATTTATACATGGTGCTATGTGTGCTGGTATAAGTGGTAGATGTGTATTATCTAATTTTTTAACTAAAAGAGATGCTAATAGAGGTGGATGTAGTCAGATATGTAGATGGGATTTTAAATTACTAGATGAAGATAATAATACTATAGAAACAGAAAAAGATTTTACTTTATGTAGTAAAGATTTATCTATGTTATCTAAAATACCTGATTTAGTAGATTTAGGTGTTACTTCATTAAAAATAGAAGGTAGAATGCGTTCTATATATTATATAGCAACTGTAGTGTCTATATATCGTAAAGTAATTGATGAATATTGTAATCAAAATAATAATTATGCATATAATGATAAGTATGAAAGAGTACTTAGAAGATGTGCTAATAGGGACTCTGTAGTACAATTTTTTAATGGTATATATGATGAATCTTGTAGTTATTATAATGGTAGAGAAGAAATATCTAATCAAGATTTTTTAGGTGTAGTAATTGATTATGATGATAATACTCATATAGCTACTATTGAACAAAGAAATTATTTTAAAGTAGGAGATATTGTTGAGATATTTGGACCTAATCATGATGTTATAGAATATATAATTGATAATATACTTGATGAGGATAATAATAGTATTGAAATAGTTAGACATCCTAAACAAATTGTTAAAATTAGAATAGATCATAAATTAAATAAATTTGATATGATTAGAAAAAAGTTTATTGACAATGAATAAAATTTGTAGTATATTTTTGTAGATTAATTTAGAAAGTTAAGGTTAAGGTGAAATTATGAAAAAAGAGAAAGAAATTTATCTAACTGAAGAAGGGTTAGAGGAAATAAAGAAAGAACTAGATGTTCTTAAATTAGAGAAAAGACCACAAATTATTACAGCTTTAAAAGAAGCTAGAGCTCAAGGGGATTTAAGTGAAAATGCTGAATATGATGCTGCTAGAAATGAACAAGCTATTGTTGAATCTAAGATTAAAGAGTTAGAAGCAATGATCGAAAAAGCTGTTATTATAAAAGAAATTAATAGAGATGTAGTATCATTAGGTACTAAAGTAACTATTGAATATGTAGAAGATAAAGAACAAGAAGAGTATTCTATAGTAGGTAGTAAAGAAGCAGATCCATTTGCTAATAAAATATCTAATGAATCTCCTATAGCTAAGGCAATATTAGGTTCTAAAGTAGGTAGTATTGTTAGTGTAGATAGTCCTAATGGAAAATATGATGTAAAAATAATAGCAATCGCATAGATTGCTATTTTTAATTGTTTTTATTTTTAATATATTCTTTTAACATTTTAGTTAATGCTCTTTTTTCAATACGTGATACATAACTACGTGATATTTTAAATTCTTTAGCAATTTCTTTTTGTGTTAATTTATCGCTATTATTTAAACCATATCTTTTAGTTATAATTTCTTTTTCTCTTTTATTTAATACATTATAATATTTATCTAATAACTTAATATTATTTTGATTATGTATATCTATAGCAAAGTCAGGATTAGGTGTTTTTAATATATCTAGTAGTGTTATTTCATCTCCTTCTTTATCATAACCTATAGGTTCATTTAAACTAATATTACGATTATTATGTTTATTTGATCTATAATACATTAATATTTCATTTTCTATACATTTAGCAACATAAGTAGTAAGTTTTGTACTATGATTATTATTAAAACTATCTATACCTTTAATAAGACCTATAGTACCAATACTTATTAAATCATCAGTATCTTCAGATTTATTATCATATTTTTTTACTATATGTGCTACTAAACGTAGATTATGTTCTATTAATTTATCTCGTGCTAATTTATCATTATTTTTCATTTTATCTAATAGTTCTTGTTCTTCTTTATTAGATAATGGTTCTGGAAATATATTATTAGAGTATGCAGCACATAATAAATGAAAATCTTTAAATAACTTTTTAATTAAATTAAACATAAATCACTTCCAATAAATTATATGTTTTATAATTTTTAATTATAATTATATGATATAATTAATAAAGGTGATTTGATGGAAAATTATATAATGGGTAATTTTAGACAAACTATATTTCAATCAGATAAAGGTTATATAATTGGTCTATTCAAAGTAAAAAATACTGATATAGAAACTATGAAAGATTATGTAAATAAAGTAATAACTATTACTGGCTATTTTCATGAATTAATAGAAAATGAAAATTATTATTTTAAGGGTGAAGAAGCATTTCATCCTAAGTATGGATTTCAATTTAATGTTAAAGAGTATGAAAGGGTAAAACCTGAAGATAAAGATGGTATTGTAGAATTTTTATCTAGTGATTTATTTCCTGGTATTGGTGAAAAGATGGCACAAAGTATTGTAGATATATTAGGTGACAATGCTATTGATATGATATTAGAAGATAAAAGTAATTTATTACTTGTACCTAAGTTAGGTACAAAGAAAATAGATTTAATATATAATACTTTAGTTAAATATGAAGAAAGTCATAAAATGATAGTTTATTTAACAGATTTAGGTTTTGTTATGCGTGATGCATTACTTATATATAATAATTATAAAAGTAATACAATAGATGTAATAGAGAATAATATATATAGTATTATTGATGATATAGATGAAATTAATTTTATTAAGGTAGATACAATAGCAAAAAAAATAGATAAGACATATGATTCAATCGAACGTATTAAAGCTTGTATATTTTATATTATGAAAGATTTAACTTTTAAATCTGGTGATATATTTTTATATTTAGATGATATATATAATAATGTAATTAGATATTTAAAGTTTAATATTGATATGGATTATTTTAAAGAATTAATTGATGAATTAGTAAATGAATTAAAAGTACATGTTACTGATGATAAATATTATGTAGAAGAATTATATGAAGCAGTTAATAATATAGTATATAAAGTTAATTATTTAAATAATAAAGATAAAACTACATATAATAATTTAGATGATAAAATAAATGAATTAGAAGATAGTATTAATATTAAATATAATGATAAACAGAGATTAGCTATTGTTAAGGCATTAGAAAATAATATATTAATTATAACTGGTGGACCTGGTACTGGTAAAACAAGTATTATAAAAGCTATAGTACAATTATATAAAAGTATTAATAAGTTTAGTGATGAAGATTTAAAAAGAGATATAGCGCTTTTAGCGCCTACTGGTAGAGCTAGTAAAAGATTATCTGAATCTACTAATTTACCTGCTAGTACTATACATAGATTTTTAAAATGGAATAAAGAGAATAATACTTTTAATATAAATGAATATAATCCTGATTTTAGTCATTTAATAATTATTGATGAAGTAAGTATGATAGATGTATCTTTAATGGATAGTTTACTTAAAGGATTAACAAATAATATTAAATTAATATTAGTAGGAGATCATAATCAATTACCAAGTGTAGGGCCTGGATTATTACTTAAGGATTTAATAGATAGTGAAGTAGTTGATACTGTTCATTTAGATATACTATATAGACAAAAAGAAAATAGTTATATACCAATATTAGCTGATGAGATTAGAACTGATAATTTAGGGGATTTTTTATCTACCAAAGATGATTATACTTTTTTATCTTGTAATGGTAATAGTATTATTCCTAATTTAAATAAAATATGTAAACAAATAATAGATAAAGGATATAATTATAAAAGATTTCAAGTAATGGCTCCTATGTATGCAGGAATAAATGGTATAGATAATTTAAATAAGGAATTACAAAATATATTTAATCCAGAAGATAAAAATAAAAAAGAAGTTAAGTATGGAGATATAATATATAGAGTTAATGATAAAGTATTACAACTAGTAAATGATCCAGATAATAATGTATTTAATGGTGATATAGGAGTAATAAATAGCATTAAAAGTGGTATACAAACTAAGAGTGGTAAGTTAGAAGTAGTTATAGATTTTGATGGTAATTTAGTTAATTATCAACAAAAAGATTTATCAAATATTAAACATGGATTTATAATTAGTATACATAAATCACAAGGTAGTGAATTTGATTTAGTAGTAATGCCAATATGTCATAGTTATAAAAGAATGTTATATAGAAAATTAATATATACTGGTATTACTAGAGCTAAAAAGAAATTAATAATTATTGGCGAACCTAATGCTTTTATAGATAGTGTTAATAGTAATTATGAACAATTAAGAAAAAGTGATATGATTGATAAATTAAGAGATATATGTATAAATAATAATTATTAGTTAATACTATAAATGTATATAGTAATATATACAATTTCTAGTACGAGGTGATATAGTGAGAATTTATAGGGATATTGCCATGATGAGTATGGGTGCTATAGGAGTATTAGCATTTCAAAAATATGGAAAATGTATGATAAGTAAGATGGAATGTGTAAAAGATTCTGCTATAGATATGGCAACTGATAAACTAGAAAAAATGAAATAAGAAGTTATATACTTTCTTAATTTAAGAGATAACAAAAAGTTATCTCTTTTTTTATTAACGTATTATTATATAAATGGTACTATTATTATAGTAGGGAAGTTTAGGAAAGAGTTAAATTAGAGAGAGGAGAAAGAAATGAAGAAGAAGTTTTTAGAAATTATAGCAGTATTTATATTATCTTTGTTTATAATTCCAAGTAGAGCACATGCTACTAATGGCAAGACACTTACTATTACTGATTCAATAAATAACCCAAATACAAGTGATAATATTTCAATGTATATTGGATTATTTATAATATCTGTATTAAGTATTGGTACAATTTTATCATTAAGAAAAAAAGTTAATTATTAATTAACTTTTTTTTGTGTAGAAACTATATTAAATAATTATTTATGATATAATATCAATTGTAAGGTAGATGTATATAGTATGTTTTGTCCAAAATGTGGAAAAGAAAATGATAATAATTGTCTTTTTTGTGGAAGTTGTGGAACTAAATTAAGTGATTTTGTAAATAATAATTCTACACCAACTATAAATGTAAAAAAAGATAATGAATTATTAAAAAAGATTAAATCATTTTTTACTAATTATAAGAAACAAATAATCTGTATAGTTGGATTATCTTTATTTATTTTTATTGTTTATATGGTATATGATACATTTATAGGATTTAAGAAAATTGAGTGGAATAAAGAATATGATGATTATAAATTGGATTATGTAATACAAAATAAAATAAGTTTAGGATTGAATGTTTCAAGTGATGAACAACTTAAAGATTTAAAAATTAAAACTAATTGTGGTACATATGAAAGAAATGATTTAGAAATTAATTGGGATTTATCTGATGCTTTAGGAGAGTGTAAAATTGATGTATCGTATAAGGCAAAAAAGATAAGTAAAACATTTACTGTAATTAGTAAAGATATTGTAAAAGAAGATTATAAAGAATTAACAATGAAACATGAAATTAATTATGATTCGGATGAAGATTTGGATAAAGATGGTTTAACAAATAAACAAGAAAAAGAATATAAAACTGATCCAGAACTATCAGATAGTGATATGGATGGACTTACTGATTATTATGAAATAAATAATAGTAAAACTGATCCTAATAATGAAGATTCTGATTCTGATGGAATAGGTGACTATGATGAATTAGAATTAGGATTAGATCCATTAAAAAGTGATTCTAAAGGTGATGGAAAAAAGGATAGTGATAGAGATTTAGTTTATTCATTTATAGATGATAAAAATGGTATAGAATTAGAAATAAGTGGAAAAGGCAATATTGTTAGTACTTATGCTAATACATATACAAATGGTACATTTCTTGATGTTAAAGGATTTCTTCCAAATGTATACAATTTTTATACTAAAGGAAATTTGAATAAAGCAGTTGTAAAAATAAAATATTCAACAGATGATATTAATAATAAAAAATTAAATGAAGATAGTTTATCTTTATATTATTTTAATGATGATACTAAGAAAATAGAAAAAATTAATACTACTATTGATAAACAAAACAAACAATTATCTGCTGAGTTAACTCATTTTTCAAAATATATAATAGGTGATAGTACAATTGTTAAAGATATCAATAAAACACAAATTATGATGGTTATTGATAATTCTGTTTCAATGTATTCATATAAACAATTGGAAAATGAAGGATATACAGGTATTCAAAATGCAGATGGAAATGATACTAGTTTTAAAAGATTATCTTTAACTAATGATTTAATTGATATGTTTACTGGTAATTATTATTTTGGAATAAGTCATTTTGCTGGAAATTATATTAGAATTGAAAAATTTACTGATAATACTACTGAATTAAAAAAATCAGTTGATTCTTTAAAATATAATTTAAAAAATTTATCTGGTGGAACTGATATAGTAAATGCTTTAAATAAATCAATAAAAGAATTTGATAACGATGATAATAATCATTATGTAGTATTATTAACAGATGGAAAAGATACTTCTAGTAAATTGAAATATAGTAGAGATAGTATTATTTCTAATGCAAAAGAAAAGAATATTAAACTTTGTGTTATAGGGTTAGGTAAGGAAATAGATACAGAAGATTTATCTTATATAGCAAAAAATACTGGATGTAATTATTATAATGCTACAGACGCTACAGCACTTGATGAAATATATTCAATTATTGGTGCAGATATTAATTATAATTTAGTTGATGTAGATGGTGATAAAAAGACAGATGGTACTCTTATTGCAGATAGTGGTTTTATAGTTACAAGAGATGGATTTTCATTTAAAAATTATAGTTCAAATTTAGCAGGTGGACATTGTTATGGAATGGCCTCTTTTGTAGAAATGTATTATTTAAAACAATTACCAGTAGAATTTGGAAGCAAAACTATTTTTAATGGTAAATATTTAGACCCAGTTCAATCTTATCCATATAAATTTAGTGGTACATATTTTGAAAAGTATTCTAATTTATATGATTATAAATTGAAATCTAATATTTTAAAATATATTATTGGATATGATTATTTTGATGAAGAAACTCCAAAAGATTTTAGAAAAGTAGATGGAAATACTTTTGTTCTTAATGATAAGTATAAAAAAGATATACAAGATTCTAACTTATATGATATTGAAATAAAAGATAGTAGTTTAACTCCAGAAGAACAATTAAAAACATATGGCGTTAATTATGAAAAAAGTGAAAATATAATATTTAATGAGGATAAAATGCAGGAAAGTAGTACAATAGATAATGAAGATAAACAATTATTAAATGCTATATATATGGCATATATAAAACAAGATGAAACTCCTAGAATATCTTCAGCATTTAGTATAATGGATGTTGTTAGAAATGGTTTAAATTTAATATCACCTGGAAGTTTAGCACCTTCTAAGAAGGTTTTATCAAATGTATTTATTGAAAACTTAAGTTATAGAATTCAAAGAGGAGATGTTCCTGTTATTTCTGCTGAATTTTATGGAAGTGGTGGACATGCTATTAATGCTATAAGTATTGCTCAAGATAATAAAGATGCTTCTCATTATTACATAGGTGTATATGATAATAATTTTCCTGGTGAGAAGAGATATGTTGATTTAGTTTGTAATAAATTTTCATGTGTTACAAAGAAAAATAGTTATTATGATGGAGATAAAAAACAGGTTAGTATGTCTGAATCTTTGATGGAAGATTTTAAATATTATAATCTTGATTATGTAGAATATGTTAAAAATAATTAAAAGGTATATCTAATTATACCTTTTTTATATTGACTAATAT
>JAEEGL014795732.1_pt1 | contig 29884 bp, 31 predicted proteins | sample 9134231 | NCBI WGS metagenome assembly JAEEGL01 (sample SAMN16246548, study PRJNA631951) | gut metagenome | biome: gut microbiome; feature: rumen; material: fiber-attached | host: Bos | place: Iran: Karaj | collected 2018-10
TCCAGCATGTTCATTTTTGCAAACGTGCTTGAGCCAAAGCAGACTATGCCTGCATTTTTTGCCATTGCGTTCAGGGCAATAAAATCATGGAGCTTTTCCTGCACCTTCTTTTCCCTTTCGGACACTTCCATCTGGCCCACCTGGCTTCTTTCCGTAACTTCAAGCGCATCCATCACACAGCCTCCTTGTGGAAATTGCTGCGTCTAGTTTTACGGCTATTCTTCTTTATGCCGGAAAACTTAACGGTGGCAAGCTTGTTGGCGCTAACATTGTCGGTGGCAGCCTTGTTTGCAGAAACCTTGCCCTCTGCCACACCTTCCTGGCCAGCTTTTGCTCCGGCTTCCTTAAGGCTGTCGAGTTTTTTGTTCCTTATATATATTGCAACGTTTGCAGAAACAATCAGAAGGTTTATGATGTAAACCGCAAGGACGTAATTTGTTTTTCCAGAAATGATCTTTGCAGTAATTCCAGAAACGTAGCCTGCAATAATCAAAAGCGTAAAGCCAAGGCTCATGCTCTTTGCGGAACGCGCCCTGATGTTTTTCATAACCGAGATTGGCCATGAAAGTCCAAAAGAAACAAGCATAACAGCTTCCAATAATTCTGCCATTTTTCTACTCCCAAAAACTGTCTAAAAACTGTCTAAAACGGTCCAAGAACAGGCCGTTTTTTCTACAGCCGCTCCTGCAACAAAGGCAAAACCGAAGAACCAGCCTTTCCCTTGCTACGGCTACAGAATATACTTAATCTATAATAATGTCTAATATATTGTTTTTATCATATTGATAATATATATGTTATAAATAAACAAAAGCAATAAAGTCTTACTTATTTATACGCAAAAAAACGGAAATTATTTTGGGGCGCAACGGGAAGCGAAATCTGCTAAAAATTCATTCATTGATTATTCATAACATTTGCATTATCATTTGCACATGGAACTAACGCAGCTAAAATATTTCCTGGAAGTGGCAAAAAACCAGCACGTTACCAAAAGCGCAGAAAAGCTTCATGTTGCACAGCCGGCACTCACACAGGCAATCCACCGCCTGGAAGAAGAACTTGGCGTAAAGCTCTTTGTACCCAAGGGACGCGGAATAATGCTAAGCAGCTACGGAGAATATTTTTTTGCAAAACTTTCACCATTAATGGAAGGCTTGGACAGGCTGCCGGACGAACTGCACACAATGGCAGACCTGGAAGACGCAACCATCCACCTAAACGTACTTGCAGCATCCACCCTTGTTACGGAAGCCATAATCGAATACCAGCGCATAGACGACAGCATCCACATCCAGCTTAAGCAAAACGAACAGAGCGACCTCTACGACATCTGCGTAACCACAAGGCTCTTCTACCAGCCGCCAGAAAAACAGCGCGAAGAAGAAAGGCAGTTTGTCTGCACAGAAAAAATCTACCTTGCCGTACCAAACATTGCCCGCTTCCAGGGAATAAAATCACTCTCGCTAAAAGACGTAAAAGAAGAAAGCTTCATCTCCCTGCTTGGCTCAAAACAGCTCAGAACCATCTGCGACAAATACTGCTCCACCGCAGGCATAGTCCCCAACATAGTCTTTGAAAGCGACAGCCCCGCCGCAGTCCGCAACATGATAGCCGCAAACATGGGCGTTGGCTTTTGGCCCGAATTCTCATGGGGCAGGCTCAACACGGACAAGGTTCTCCTCTTAAACATAGCAAACCCCATTTGCAGCCGCGACATCCTTGTAACCTACAAAAAAAACAAAAGGGACAGCGCCAGGGCAGAAGCCTTCTTCGAATACCTTTCGGGCTACCTAAAAAGGGCATCTGCAGGCGAAAACTAATTAATCTTCTTTTTCTTTTGGACGGCACTTCTTTTTTTACAAGCATGTCTCTGCTCCAACCGGGAATACATGCCACCGCTGTCCCCGCTTTCCGGGGTTCCGGCTTTCGCCTCCATTGCTGCCGGCTTCGGCCCTTCGACAAGCTCAGGGACCGATTCCGTCAGCAACGCTAAGGGGTGCAAGCACCCCCGCGCCCCTACAATCGGGCGTAGGTTGCAAAAAAAATGCCAAACCGCCCCAAGACTTTGTACAGCTTGGCAAGAACATCATATTTTTGAAAGAATAAAATTAAAATCTTCCCTAAGTGCTTCCTTTATCTTAGACCTTGACTTGGATGAATCGCGAATGAACAAGTCTGCTGGATTTACTTTAAGTGCGTCTGCAATCTTTACCATCATGTCAAAAGAGGGCTTTGCCTTTCCCGCCTCAATACCACCAATCGTCCCAGTCCCGCAAGCACAAAGAACCGAAAGCTTAACCTGCGATATGCCCGCCTTTTCGCGGTAATACTTCATGTTCATCCTAAAATCATCAAGATACTTGTCCATACTTCTCAATGTAATCGAGAACCACCCCCTAAAATTCGTCTTGACATCGAGAAAATATGTGCTATACTCGAATTTATCGAGAAAACAGTTAAAAATAACTGAAATTTCGAGAGCGCAATCGTCGATTGCAAACAAAATCAACCTTTCAGGAGAAAAACTATGGCTTACACAAAACCACAGATTATCGCACAGAACGCATCTTCCGGCATCTATGCAGCAGGATGCCCAGCAAAAGACAGAGGACCGTATACAAGCCCGGGGTTTGATAAAAGCTGCATCAACTGTGAACGTACACAGTAGGTAGAACTGTTTGTTCTAAAAAAACACGGTGGGGAGGACATTTGTTCTTCCTGCTGTGGCTCTCAAAGCAATTTATTAGAAAGAAAATTGGAGGTACTTTTTTATGGATGACAATAAAATTGTAAAAAAACTAGAAGATTTTGAAGAAGAAGCCAAAAACAGAATTCCACCAAGTGATTTAGAAAGTGGTGATTATGTACAAGTAAATTTAAACAGAGAGGAAGCTCGCAAATTAAAAGAATTATTAAGCAAAATCATAAAACAGTTGTAACTGTAACTTTACTAAAAATACGGTTTTCCCAGCCGCATTTCACAAATAGTTCCAGACAGGAGGAAAAATGACAGTTATAGCAAATGGTCAATGTTACAAAGATTCAAATTGGCTACAAGCAAAAGATGGTATTTGGATAAACGTCGGAGTTGGTAAAACCCCAACATTGGGAAAAACTATCCCTTCAACTGTAATAGATCGCGTTTCCGAAAAATTAAAAGAACAAGAAGAAAAACATCCTGATTATGTCAATGTAGATGAAGCTTTTGATGAAGTTTGCAAAGAGGCTTGGGAAGGAAATGAATAAGATACAATTTCCTAAAGTCAAAAGAAATAATAATCATGTTTTACCGATTGAACACCGTATTATTTCTTTTTCCTCCGCAGCCAGAGCCCAGGCTTCTTTTTCCTTGGCACGGAGTTCAGGATTTGCATAGCTTGCGAAGCGGCCGCGCAAAGAGCACTTTTTACGCGGGCTATCGGAACGAGGCATGGATTGAATAATATTAAAAATGTAGCTTATCTGCTCGTCGTTCAAAGTTTGGACAAGTTCCATAACTTGACTTCGTTCAGTAACCGAATACATAATCTGCCTCCTTTTTATTATACTACCACATCCGGCAGAAAAAATAAATAGGAAAAATAAGAGGACAAAAATCATGCTCTACAGACAAAAAAAAGACACCTACATCAGAAACTACGACGGTGCAGGCTACATCACTTCCACCGGAATCTTTAACGACCGCATGGTAAACGAAAGCGGGACTGTGTTTTTGTGCGCGCTTAGCCGTAAGCCGCAGACCTTGGACGAACTTACCGACAAAATAATAAAATCATTCGTTGGAGTTGACAGGAAAACCGTAAAAAAGGATGCGGAAGAATTCTACGAAGCTCTAATAGAAGACGGATTCATAATCAAGGGAGAAACAGAGGAAGAACTTAACGCAAAGGACATAGGCTTTACCTACAATGTAGTCCAGCCAAAAACCCAGCGCGAAGATTTTACTCCGACCATTCAGCGGGCAGACTCGGACACACAGGAATTCCTAGAAAAGCATTTTAAGGACAAGCCCCACCTTACAAGCTTTCAAATTGAACTTACATCAAGGTGTAACGAAAGATGCGTTCACTGCTATATTCCCCATGACCTAAAATTGTACGACATTACGGAAGAGCTTTATTATTCAACACTTGAGCAGCTTTCAAAAATGGGTGTCCTTTCCGTCACTCTAAGCGGCGGCGAATGCATGTGCCATCCAAAATTCAAGGAGTTTCTAAGGGCTGCAAAAAATTACGACTTCTATGTTAACATACTTTCAAACCTCACCCTCCTCGATGACGAAATAATTCAGATTATGAAGGAAGGAAACGTCTCTTCCGTACAGACTTCGCTTTATTCAATGATACCCGAACATCACGATGCAATCACTACTGTAAAAGGAAGTTTTTACAAAACCCGCGACAATATCTTAAAACTTATAGAAAATGATTTGCCGCTACACGTCTCCTGCCCCACGATGAAAGGCAACAAAGATGATTACAAGGATGTCATGGACTGGTGCCACGAACATAAAATCCGTTCTCAAACAGATTACATCATGATGGCGGAATTCAACCACGAAACTTCAAACTTGGCAAACCGTCTTTCCGTAGAAGAATGTGGCAAAGTAATCAGAGACATAATGGCGGATGATGAAGAATACAAAAAAGCAATCCTAGCCCCTGATTTTGTAGAAAACTGCAACTCGGTACAGTTCAATCCAGAGCGGCGTTTGTGCGGCGTAGGAATTTCGTCCTGCTGCATGGTTGCAAACGGAAACATCTACCCTTGTGCGGGCTGGCAGGAAATGGTTCTTGGAAACCTAAAGACGGACACCCTGCAAAACATCTGGGACAACTCGGAAAAAATAAAATGGCTTCGCTCGCTAAAGTTTAAGGACTTGGGCAATGGTGAATGTTGCAAATGCGACAAGGCTGCTTTCTGCGCCCCCTGCATGGTTCGTAACGCAAATGAATCTCCTACAGGAAACCCACTTGAAATAAACCGACACTTCTGTGCAGTTGCGGCAAAGAACAAACAGATTGTCCTGAACTGGCGGGAGGAGAACCTGAAATCCTTGGAAAAATAAATGTCATGCCGAATTTATTTCGGCATCTCTTATTATTTAGATTCTGAATCTAGTTCAGAAAGACGGTTAGGTCACATGAAAGATTGGCATGTTCACATAGGGCAATATTTTGAAGCCTATTATGATTTCCACGATGTCTTTTGGGTTCTAAAAAACAATGGCGTAACGGAAGCCGTGGTTGCATACCTTACGCCAAGGTTTGACGATGAAAAACATGCTCTAGATTTTTACCATGCGGTTCTTGATGAATTGAAAGAGGCAAATTGCTTCGCACAGGACATTGGATTAAAAACAGATTTCCTGCACTGGGCAGATCCTCTTGTTATAAAATCAATTTCCTTGGAAAAAATATTTTCTGAATTCAATTATTCAGGAATCGCCATTCATCCACTGCTTCACAACTGGACAAAAGATTATCCTCTTTTACTCACCCAGATTTTTGAATTCGCTCAGAAATACAAATTGCCGCTTTTTATTCATACAGGACTTTCAGAAGCAGACGAGCCTTTGCAATTTGAAAAATGGTTTTGCAAATTCCCGGATGTAAAAACCCATCTTGCACACTGCAAAGATCCAGATGCAACAATATCACTCTTTTCAAAACATCCCAATCTCTTAGGTGACACAGCCTTTTGCCCGCATGATTCCTACAGTAAAATCTGCAAGGCAGGTTTTAAAGACAGAATGCTTTTTGGCACAGATTTTCCCATCACCCATTGGTACGAACAAAATAAAAATGCAGATTATGATTTTAACTCCTTGAATAAAAATTACCAGCGTTTACAGCTTTCAGCATTAAATACAGAAACTTAAGCCTTGACTTCCATAACAAAAGTTGTATACTCGAATAGGTAAACAGTAGGACGAGGAGGAAAGTGATGAGTCCCAAAAGAGTTGGTTTTGTTGAGGCGGTAAAGCTTTATTTTTATAATTACAGCAATTTCTCTGGACGCTCAACGGAAAGTGAATTTGGATGGATTATTCTTTTTAACATGCTGGCAAGCATTCCATTTGAAATTCTTGACTTAATTGTCTTTTTAACAACTAAATCGCTTATCTATACATTTATTCCGTCCGCAATTTGGGTTCTGGCTACCCTGGTTCCTGACCTTAGCCTTTGCACAAGAAGGCTTCACGACACAGGACATTCAGCATTGCTGCTTGTAGTCTCCATGGTTCTTCCTCTAGTTGCCCTTATGGTATTTTTCTGGAGCCTGGTCCTTGCCATAGTCTTGTGGTTTGCGTCTTTTGTATTGTACATAGTTTTAATAATAGTCTTATTCATGTCACCAGACAAAAAGAACAAATGGGGAGAACCGGCAGAAAGTTTGGGACCCAAAAACGGAATCGTATACGGTGAGAATAAGGAGACTGATGCAACGGTAATAAATTCCACTTCTTTTACCTACGACGAATAGCCTGTAAAAGAATTTTATTGCTTGTCTTTTGCAAAGCACATGCGCTGGATTGGGGAAGGCCCCAGTTTTGCCCAGGCTTCAAAGTGGGCTTGGGTTGGGTAGCCCTTGTGCTTTGCGTAGCCGTAGCCCGGATAGAGCTGGTCGTATTTTACCATAAGGCGGTCTCGGCCAACCTTTGCAATTATGCTTGCGGCCATTACGCAGGGAAACTTTCCGTCTGCCTTTACAACGGCATGTGCATCGCAACAAAGCTGAGGGGGAACATAAAGCCCGTCCACTATTGCCAGGATGTTTTTGTTTTCCGAAAGATTTGGATCAAGCCCTTGTGAAGAAAGCCAGGCGGGCAGATTTTCCTTCATCATAAAAAATGCACGCTTCATTGCAAGAAGGCTTGCCTTTAGAATGTTAAGCTCGTCAATTTCCTTGTGGCTTGCAAGACCAAAGCCCCAGCATGCCTTTTGCTTTATAAGTGCCTCTGCCGCCTCGCGTTTTTTTTCCGAGATTTTTTTGCTATCGTTAAGCATTTCCAGGGGAAAGTCCTTGGGCAAGATTACGCATCCCGCGCTAACAGGACCTGCAAGCGGACCACGGCCAGCTTCGTCAAGCCCCGCAAGAAGTGGATAGCCCTTGGTAAAATCAAGCTCCTCTGGCGGAAAGAGTTCGTTACTGCCCTTACTGCCAGCCTTCAAAATTGTTCCCCTTGTTTACAAGCACGAATGAATCTGCCTCGTTCCAGACAGCACCATGTGTCTTGGACTTTGCAGAAAGCTTTGCATAAAAGTTGTTTTCTTCCAAGCTTGCCTTTGACTTTACAAGTTCAATTGCACAGCCAAGATTTGCTATGATGGAGAAATCTGAAGCGCTTACGTCCACATCTCCCTTGACTACGTTAAAGTTTACGCTGTCCAAAGAGCTGGAGGTTGAGCGTATGTTGCGGCAGACAATCTTTCCGCCAGAAGAAGAAAGGCATGAAGAATACTTTTGAGCGTTTACGGTAAGGCCTGTTGCCGTAAATGCCAAATTTGAATCCACGCTGTCTACAAGAATGCCGTCTCCGGGGAATACGCCTGAAAGTTCGCAGCCTTCAAATTCCACATTTGAATTTTTTATCTGCAAAAGGTTCTTGGACTCTTTTGAGCTTTGCCTCTTGCTTATGTTCAAGTCCTTAAAGCTTGCCTTTGAGCCTGTGATGCTTAGTGAACCTTGGCCTGTAAATTCAATGGAGCTTTCAAAGCCTATGATAAGGCAGTCGCGGTTTATCTGAATTTGGCTTGAACAAGGAACGTCGCCCTGGACATGGAGGATTGCGTATTCGCAGCTGTTTATTGCTTCTGCAGCCTGCTCAAGACTTGTGAAGGGGTGTTCATAAGAACCTTCCTCGTACAGTTCAACATTTTCTCCGCTTGGGGCAGATGCGTTCAGGTAGAAGCTACATTCGTCAAGAATTAGGCGGTATTCTGCAAGGGCACTTTTGTTACCCTTCTTGTCCTGGCAATAAGCCTGAATCTTGTAGAAGGTTGCGCTTTCGTTTACGGAATTAAGTTCCAGAGGCTTGCCATTATAGGCCGTAAAATCGCCAGTGTTTATGGAAGCAAAGGCCTTTTCGCTTGCACCGGAGAAGCCTTCTTCGGAAACAAGTGGTTCGCTTACAGAATAGAAGATTGCATCTCCCTCAGCAGCTTCTATTACTATGCTGGAGGAAGAAGAGCCCCTCTTGTATTTGCCTGCTGAATGTATTACAGGTGGCTTTGGAGGGAACTTGTCCAAAGTGCATTCAACCTTTACAGGCCCCTGGTAGATTCCGCCGTAGTAAATTCCTGCGGTAAAGCCGTCCTTTATTTCGTCGCCAAAAAAAGTGTCGGCATAAATTTTCTTGTAGAAGCCCTTGGACACGTTGGTTGCAGAAAGGCTTGCCCTGGAAGGCCCAATAAGGAAGGGCACTCCGTTCCACTCCTCGTCGATTGAAAAGACTTCGCCGCCGCCGTCCGTGGATTCCTTCTTTAGCTTGGGCATGGGGGGAATTGTGTACGTGGTGATTGGGTTGCCTTTTTCAAAAGAGATGGACTGGAAGCTTACGGTGTGGGGAATTGAGCGGTCAAGCACAATCTTCTGGTGTACGCCGCTCCAGTAAAGGTCGTCTATCTGGTAGATGAGGCCTGTTCCTGTGTAATAGAAGTTTTCCCAGTCCACAAGAGTGAAGGGCAAATCCTGCTGAAGCTTTTCTGATGTTATGGATTCCTTGTTGTCCAGAGACGGAACCACGTGGATTACAAAATGCCACTTTCTTCCCTTGGAATCCTCTATGGTACAGGGCATGTAGCGTTCAAGAAGGTTCCTCTTGTCTATAAAAAGCTCTGTTCCCGGGATTGCAGGCTTGTCTCCGTTAAAGAATGAATACTTAAAATCCTTGGGAATGGGGAATGTGTCTCCGGAAATGTAGTTTCTTAGCGGATTCTGGCAGATTGAATCTATAAAGGCCCTTCCCTGCTCGGAAAGATGTGAATTCTCGTTGGCACTCTCTTGAGCAATTTCTGCGGAAACATCACCTTCTGCAAGGTCTGTAGCGCTATTTTTTACGGTGTATTCAACTGTAAAGTCGTCGCGCCTTGAATCCGGGTAAACTGCCGTAATGCGGATTTTTACGTTGCCAGTTTCTTCTATTACAACCGGGCGGTCGTAGGCAAAACCAGACACAAGAGGGTCGCTGCCTGTAAGTGAGTAGTAAATTCCGCAGGGCTCATGGTTGTCTATTACCAAAGCCTGCACGTTCTCCCACTCACCTTGAAGTGGGCTTAAAATGTCCTCCTGCGTGAGGGAAAACACAGGGAATGCAAAAAAAATACCCATTGCGCAAAAAAGGCATGAGGATGCCACGCGCTTTTTGAGAATTCCCGCCAATTTTCCAATCAAAATATTCACTCCGCTACCTGCTATTAAATGCGTCTTCAAGAACCGGCTTAAGTTCCGGGGAAGAAGCGTAAAACTGCTGCTCCCTCTCTTCCGGCGTAAGGCCTACCAGTTCATGACTGTTATAATTTATCCATCGGTTTTTATCGGGTGATGGAACAGGTATTTTTCTGCAGCAATAGTCAGGAATTATGGGAAGGACTGGCTTGTAGGAGTAAACCTTGTAGTCATGGACGGCAACCTTTATGTTTTCGCGGGAAATGCCCTTTTCCATGATGATTTTTACCAGGTGGTTAAGGGTAAGGCCTGAATCGTAGATGTCATCAACGATAAGAACCTTGTCTCCCTGGCGCAGGTATTCCGGGGAATAAGTCCAGCCGTCAACACGGACTGCGCTCTGGCTGTTTACGTCGGAATAGCTTCTGGCAACTACTGCCGCATAAAGTATGTTCTTCTTGCCGTTAAGGGCAACCTTGTAGTATTCGCTTATGACGTTTGCCATGTAGGCCCCGCCCCTGAGCGAAGCATAGATAACGTCCGGCACAAAGGCGTCCTCAAAATAGAGCTTGTGGGCAAGCTTTAGGGCATTGTTTCTTACGGTCTCATAGGTCAAGAATTCTTTCATAGTATTCACCTCGTTTGTATTGGGTCAAATAATAAAAACAACATCAGGCAAGCAGCCCCTGTGTATGTTCAGCTCCAGCAGGCACGGCAGGGATTTGGGGTAAAAATTGCCTCCTTTCAATTTTTACCCCGCAAGTTTCCTTACGAAAACTTGCAAAGTTTTTACCATAACAAAATAACGCGCCCTCCTTGGCGCTATGGTAAAACCTTCAGCTCCAGAAGGCACGGCAGGGATTGGAGGGGCGCGTAGCGTTGCCGCAAGGCAATGGAGGCGAAAGCCGGAACCCCGGAAAGCCCCTAGCAAAAAAAACTGCCGCAGAATAATAGAAAAAATCCTATTTTTCCACCTTTTCCACCAGCAGTGGCTGCACGTCAGAAGCTATTTTCCTGGGCTTGTTAAAGTGCACGCTAAGGCTTTCTCCGTCGCTGTTTACGATTATCTGGGTTGCATTTCCCCTTTTTCCGCTAAGAAGAAGGTTTGCAATGCCATCCTCTATGTCCCTCTGAATTAGGCGGCGCATAGGGCGGGCCCCCATGGTTGGCTCGTAGCCATTTTCCACCATGAATTCGCGGGCCTTGGGCTTTAGGACTATGCTTAGCTGCTGTTCCATAAGGCGGTCTTCCAGCTCCCTCATCTGTATGTCAAGGATTGCGTTCACCTCTTCCCTTGTAAGGGCGCTAAAGACAACTACGTCGTCTATGCGGTTCAAAAGTTCAGGCGGCATAAGCTTCTTTAGCTCTTCCATTGCGCTGGCCTTAAGGTCTTCGTAGGGAAGGAGCCCCTCTTTTGACGATGCGAATCCCATGCGTGAGTCTGCACCAATCTGGCGGGAACCTGCGTTGCTTGTCATGATTATGACGGTGTTGCGGAAGCTTACCGTGTGGCCAAGGTTGTCGCTAAGTTCGCCCTCTTCCAAAAGCTGGAGCAGAAGATTAAAGATGTCCGGGTGGGCTTTTTCTATTTCGTCCAATAGAACGACTGAATATGGATGCTGGCGCACTTTTTCCGTGAGCATTCCGCCCTCGTCGAAGCCAATGTATCCAGGCGGGGCACCTACAAGACGGGATGCGTTCTGCTTTTCCATAAAGTCGCTCATGTCTACGCGGATAAGGGCATCTTCCGTGCCAAAGAGGAATTTTGCAAGGGCCTTTGCAAGCTGGGTCTTTCCAACGCCGGTAGGTCCAAGGAAGATGAATGAACCGACAGGCCTTTTTAGGGAAGATACACCGGCACGGCTTCTGCGGACTGCGCTGCTTATGAGGGAAATTGCCTCGTTCTGGCCAACAACGTCATTGTGGAGGTGTTTTTCCATTTCCAAGAGCTTCTTTGTCTCGCCCTTGTCCAGCTGTTCAACGGGAATTCCTGTCATGGTGCTTATTATTGCGCAGACATCTTCTTTTGTTACCGTCTTTCTTCCCGAAAGGCCCTTTTCCTTCCACTTGGCATTGAATTCGTCTTTGCGGCGGCGGAGTTCTGCTACCTTGTCGCGGACAAATGCGGCCTTTTCGTAGTCCTGGTCCTGAACAAGCTGGCGCTTTTCTTCGGAAAGCTGGGCAATGGTCTTTTCTAGTTCTGCAAGCTCTGTTGGAGGCTCTGTTTCTTCTATTTTTTTTGCGGCACCTGCTTCGTCAAGTATGTCTATGGCCTTGTCCGGCAAAAAACGCTCCGCTATGTAGCGGCGGCTGTACTTTACGATTAGCTCGGTAACTCCGTCTTCGTATTTTACGTGGTGGAATTCCTCGTACTTTTTCTTTAGGCCGTCAAGGATTTCCATTGATTCAGCTTCTCCGGGTTCTTCCACAAGCACCTTCTGGAACCTTCTTGCAAGGGCACTGTCCTTTTCTATGTACTTGCGGTATTCCTTGGTTGTGGTTGCACCGATTATCTGGATTTCTCCGCGGCTAAGGGCAGGCTTTAGCATGTTGCAGGCATCCATTGAGCCTTCCGGTCCGCCCGCACCAATGATTGTATGAAGCTCGTCTATAAAGAGGATTATGTCGCGGTTTTCCTTAAGCTCCTTCATTACCCGCTTAAGGCGCTCCTCAAATTCTCCGCGGTATTTTGTTCCTGCAATCATGGCGGCCAAATCCAGGCAGAGCACCCGCTTGTGCAAGAGGCAGGCTGGAACTGTACCCTTTACAATATGGTGTGCAAGTCCTTCCACAACGGCTGTCTTTCCAACACCAGGTTCACCAACAAGAACCGGATTGTTCTTTGTGCGGCGGCTAAGGATTCTTATTACGCGGAGGATTTCTTCCCTGCGGCCAATTACCGGGTCTGCATCTTCGTCAGCGGCTTCTTCGGTAAGGTCCCTGCTAAAGTGGGCAAGCATTCCGTTCTTGTTGAACTGGCGGCGCTGCTCGCTTCCGTCGGACATGTAGGGAACAGCATCCCCGGTTTCCCTGTAAAAGCCGGATGCGTTGTCCTGCTTTGCTGACGAGGGGACTTTTTTCTGCACGTCAAGAACCACCTGCCTTACCTGTGAATGTCCAATTCCTGCTTTGGCAAAGTAGGTGTTTACAAGCGACTTTTCTTCTGCAACAGCAGCAAGAAGAAGATGCTCTGTTCCCACGTAGTCAGAGCCTGTTGAATCCGCCTCTTTTTCTGCGTTTACAAGCAGTGCGTTAAGCCTTGCGGAATGGGGCAAGTCATAAAGCTCCGTATTCGGTATGCGGGCCGTCATGCTCTGCTCTATGGTGAGCTGCATGGTAAGCACGTTTATGCGCATGGCCTTAAGAACAAAATAGCCAAGTCCATCCGCAGACTTTAGAAGGGCAAGCAGAATATGCTCTACGTCTAGCACCTTGGAGCCGATATTGTATGCCTCGTCTGGTCCAAGTGCAATGATAAGGCGCTGGGCGCGAGGAGAAAGTTTCTTTGCCATAAGGCCTCCCTTAGTTAAACTGCAACCTATAGTTAAACTGCAACCTAAAAATTCCGGTTTTCAGAGGCTGCCAAAAACTTAAGATTTAAAACCCCTGTTTCTAAACCATAAGCTTTATATTTTCAAACGCTTCCTGCAAAATAAGTGCACGGAGCCTTCCGTTCTTTTTTACAGTACCGCTTACGTCTTTTTCAAAATTGAACGAACCGTTCTTTAGCACGTATTCAAGATGAGCCTCCTGAATCCGGTACAAAAGCGCAAAAAGCACGCTGTCGTCTATGCCAGACAAAAGGTTCATGTCCAGTGCCCACTTTACGGCGCTTATGATTTCCACAGCTTCCCGCAAAGGAACAAAAATGCTAGACCTTGCCAAAGCCAATGCCCGGAACAAAAAATTCCGTATGTCGCTTGGCATGGAAGACGCACATTCGCTACGGGCTGAACGCTCGTATTCCACAAGCTTCTTTGCCGCAGAAGCAATGGAAGTCATCTGGTCAAATTCGGTGCCGGACTGGCTGTCCAGAGAGCGTATCTCGTAATAGGCTCCCAAAGACGAGCCCTTGCCAATGCCGCTTATAAATCCGGTTGAACCAGAACCGTATGCCGCCGCAAAGCCTATGCCCCTCTCGTTCATCTCCATAATAAGACTGCCTATTCGTCCCAAAGCGGAAATTGAAGGCAGATGAACCTTAAGCGAAATCTTTTCCCCGCTGCCTGCATCCGTCAAGGAAGACGTTAGGTAGCCAAAGTCGTAGCTTGCCGCAAACTGAACGGACTTCTGCAAGCCGCTGTCCACATCCTTTGCAAGCTTTACCGCCTTGTCAAATTCCATGCCTGCAACAAACGACGATATGCGCACATGGTCCACAACATTCACCGTACAGGAAACGCGTCCGTCCGTACGCAGGATTATGCCTGTGTCCTTAGTGGCAGAAGAAACCTCCGCCGGCGTAATGATTCCCCTTTCCTCAAGAATGTGGCTGCTAAGAAGGTCCAGCTTGTCTGCCTGAATGGCCTGAAACTTCTCTCCGTTTTCCAGATGGTTAAAGGCATCAAAGACAAGCGACTGAACCCTTTCCGCATCCCTGCCCTTCATCTTTACAGGAAAAGGAAAATTTGCCAGGTTGCGAGCAATGCGGACTTTTGTGGAAAGAACTACATCCGCTTCGCTGCCCTTGTCCGTATACCAGGCATCGCTTTCCGTTTCCATTATTCGACACCCCCGTCCACTTCCCCCTGATCGGCGGCAGAATTCATGTCATCCCCGCCGGAAACAGGAGATTTTTCCAGTGCGTGAAGGTAGTCCCTGTACATGGCAGCCTTTTCGTAATCTTCCGAAGCAACGGCATCGTTCAGCTTGTTCTGCAGGGCAATCCTGTCGTTAAGGACTGAATGTACACCGGAAAGACGCTCCGGCATTGAACCTGTATATGATCCGCTTATTCCGTTCTTCCTAAGCAGAGTCTTTATGTCTTCCTTGAATATAGCGTAGCATTCCGGGCAACCAGCCTTGCCTGTTTTCCTAAGCTCTACGATTCCCATGCCGCAGACTGGGCACATGCGCGAATTTTCAGCGGCAATCCTGCGGCTAAAGGCATTGATTTCCCTAAAAAGATCCCCGATTGAAGACTCTATGCTCTTGGGGTCAGGGCTTATTCCGTGTGCAAGGGCACATTCCCTGCATATACTGATTTTCCGCTTCTGTCCGTTGCCATTCACCTGCTCCATAAAAATAACAGCCTCTCGTTCATGGCAAAAATCACAAATCATAAAAACCTCATCTTCCAAGGGATTCTCACTTTAAGTATACTGCTTTTTACAGTTTACGCAAAGTGTCAAGCGGCTTTTCTCGGCCAGCTTTTACCGCAGGAATAGCCGACACCGCAAGGGAAAGCAAAAGAGTGCCAAAGGCAATCACCAGCAATTCCTTAAAAGGAACTGAAATTGGTATATCCTGAAGATAGAATGCAGGATCCAGCAGCCTTACCCCCTTAAAAGAAGAAAGGTCTGCATTAAACAAAATATACAAAAATTTTACGAAAAAGTTTATTATTTTTTCCATAAAATTTATTATTGTGTTTATGTTAACACCCGCAAGAAGCCCAAGTGGAATTCCAAGAAGAACTCCCCCGCAGCCGGCAGAAAAACCCGCAAGCAAAAAAGCCACGGTTATGCCGCCAGCACTTCCGCCAACGCTCTTAAGGATTGCAATTTCTTTCCTTCTTTCCATTACAATCATAACCAAAGCGGAACTTATGTTAACGCTTGCAACAAGGACAATCAGCAGCATAATAAGAAGCAAAAGTGCCTTTGTGGAAGAATAGTTCTGGTACTGGGCAGAGTTCAGGTCATTCCAGGTCCAGACGGTAGCCCCCTCAAGCTCCTCGTTACCAGCAAAGCCAAATACGTCGTCTATAACGTGGTCCTTTACCTGCATAAGCTCAGGGGAAAATGAATCGGCAGTCTTAAGCCCAAAAACAAGCTTGGAAGACGCAGGGGAAAAATTAGCAAGTCCTGCCTCAAGCGGAATAAAAACCCAAAGCGCATCAAGCTCCTGGTAGCCGGAAGACACAATTCCGGAAACCGTAAAGGGAACCATGCGTGGGCTAAGCGAACCACCGGCAGTCTTGTTCACGCAGATAAGGCGCAGGCTGTCACCGGCATGAAGCCCAAGGTCGTCAGCAATCTTCTTGCAAAGGATGGCCTTGTTTTTACCGGACGAATCCTCCTTCATGTCTACAGAACCTTCCACCACGGTAAAAAGAGAAGCAAAAGCCTTGTTGGCACTAAAAATGTCCCCCTGAACCGCACGCACGCTGGCACCAGAACGGGAAGACTTACCCGCAGCCAGGGCAGTTGAATCAAGCTCTGGAAAAGCGTCAGTTACACCTTCAACAAGGGAAAGCCGCTGGGCAATGTCATTGCAGTCCTTTTCCGTAATCTTCCCGCCGTATTTCTCCTGCCAGGCAGACATATCAAGAAAGACTGCAATATCCTGCGAACAAAGCCCAATAAGCCGCCCCGTAATGCCCTGAATCATACCGTCGCTTATAACAAGAACGGAAACAAGAGGCACAAGGCTAAGCCCAATGCAGAGCAAAGCCCCCGCAAGACTCCTCTCACCGTTGCTCTTTCTGCCGGAAGAAGAAGAAGGCGAGCTTTTTGGAAAGAGAATCCTTATTGCATACAAAAGACTGGATGCCAAAGTCATTGATTTTCCCCCGGATTTTCAGCGTCCGCTGCCCCGTCTGCGGAAGAAAGCTTTCCGTCCTTTATAAAGTAGCGCACATCCCCCTTGGAAGCAAGGTTCATGTCGTGGGTAACAAGTATAAGGGTCTTTTTGTACTTGTCCGCCATGCTGAACAAAAGGTCTCCGATAAGAGCCGCGTTTGCCGGGTCAAGGTTTCCGGTTGGCTCGTCCGCAAGAATAAGCTCCGGGTCGTTAACAAGGCAGCGCGCAACCGCAACCCTCTGCCTCTCACCGCCAGAAAGCTCAGACGGAAGATGGTTCATGCGGTCCTCAAGCCCAACGTCGCGCAAAAGAGACTTTGCCTTTTCTATAGCAAGCTTCTTTTTTTCGCCCGCCATGTAGCAGGGAAGAAACACGTTCTCCAAAGCGGTAAAATCCTTAAGCAGGTAGTGGAACTGGAATACAAGCCCCAGAACCTTCTGCCTGTAGTGGGTAAGCTCCTCCTCCGCCATGCTTGCAACCTGAATGCCGTCAACAGTAACAGAACCGCAGGTGGCGCTGTCCAAACCGCCGATTATATTCAGCAGGGTAGACTTTCCGCTGCCGCTCCTACCAACAATCACGCACTTGGAGCCGCGGGCAACGCTCATGTTAAGGTCCTTCAATATAGTAAGGCTTTCTATCTGAGTACGGTAAGTCTTTTCCAAATTCTCCACGCGAACAATTATATCTTTTGAATCACTCATCCCTAAGAACCTCCGAAACATTTAGCTTTAGGATTTCACGCCCCGCAAGCCACGAAGAAGCAAGCGAAGAAAATATGCCAAAGAAAAATATAGCAGCCACCTCGCTGAACACGGTACGGGCCGGAATGGAAGCGTATATCCTGAACATGGGGTTTTCCGAAACATAAGAGGCATTTGCAGGATTGGTCAGCATAATAAAAAAGTAAGAAGCATAAAACTGAATCTTGGAAAGGAACATAAAGACACTTCCCATGTTGGCGCACAAGAGAAGCCCCGCAATAAGGCCAGGCATTGCACCAAAAAAGCCCGTGGTAAATCCCTTTACAATAAAGACGGCCTGAACCTGCGACTTAGTTCCGCCAAGAGCACTAAGAACTGCAATCTCCTCGCGCCTCTCGTAAACCATCCTCCGCATGGCATTGTATATGTTAACAGCAACCACCACAAAAATAAGAAGAACAAGAAGCATGATGATGTTCTTTTCCACACGCAGGGCACCAAAAAAGGAGCGGTTAAAATTCCTCCAGCTTTCAACCTTGGCAGAAGGGAAGGCCTTTTCCACACCGCTTATAAAAAGTGCATCACGTGAAGAATCGGCAAGCTTTACACCGATTACCTTCTTTGCACCCTTACCAAAATTAGCCTGACCAGCCTCCGTGTTTATAAATGAAAAGCTTGCATTTATGTCCGAATAGCCGCAGTGGAAAATTCCCGCAACCGTAAAATTCCTGTCGGAAGAAAAAAGGCTAACGTCGCTTGAACCGCTAAGGGCAAAAATATTAATGCTGTCGCCAACCCTGGCCTTAAGCAAACGGGCAAGCTCGCTACCAAGCACAATTGAATCCGGGGCAGACAAGTCAAAAGAACCGGAAACCATGTGAACCTCTGAAGCAAAGCCGGGGTCGTCTGTCATAACGTCCTTTCCAATGGCACGGATCAAAGCCGCACTCTCGCTGCCGGAAGGGCCAACCACCAAAGCCTGGGCCTCGTAGAATGAAGTGCTGCCCCTAACCTGCACCTTTTGGCCTTCACACCAGGCACAAAATTCCTCGTAGTCATCCTGATTTTCCACGCGGACATGGTAAGAGCTTATCTCCATAATCGCATCTATAAATTCCATCTGGAATCCGTTCATCACGCCAATTACAACTATGAGCGCAAGCACGCCGAACCCCACCCCCAAAGAAGCAAGGGCAGAAGTTACCGCGGTGCGCCCCTTCCTGTCCACCTTGCTGAACCTTCTGGAGACATAATAAATCCACTTTAGCGAAGAAAAAATCTTCCTACCTATCATCGAATTTTCTCCTGTATTTTTCACCGCCGTTTGAATAGGCAATCTCCTCTACCTTAACGCCGTCCTTGTAAACGGATTTTATAGAAAGCCCGCCGTCAAAATAGACAGTTTCCGTATAGTTCTCGTTCTTTGAATAGACCGTACTCATGCGAAGAACTCCGTCCTCGTAAAAATTGCAGTCAGGAATGTCCGTAAAAGACTTGTAAGTGTAAACATTTTTCCTGGTAAGAAAGGCATCCTTTGTCATGGTAAAGCGCAGGGGATCCATCTTCTTAAAAAAGAGCCTCTCCTCTTCGGAAATAAGCCTGTCACTGCCGTCAAAAGAAGAAACCCGCGTCTTTACAATAAGGTTACTCTCCTTGCCCGTCTCCTCATCCTTAACAACATCGTAAAAATCTATGCGGACAGGATTCCCCCTGGAATCAAACTTCACGTCCTGAATCTTCTTGTTCTCAAAATCTTCATCCCAAAGGCTAACCGGCGTCCTTGAATACTGGTCAAGCTCCTTTGCCATGGCCACAGCCCCATTCTTCCCGCCAGCCTTACCAGAACCGGAAGCCTTACTGGAACCAGAAGAATACTTCTTTAAAAAGCCCCCCTTTGGCAGAGGATCCCGGTAAACATAAGTCTTCCTGTTTGCAATAAAAGGCAGCCCCGCCCCCTGCTTCCAGGAGATTTTTTCCGTCTTCCTAAAGGCCTCGTCAAAAAGGGTACGCGTAACATATTCACCGTTAACGCTAACAATACCCCTGCCACCGTTCACAGAAGGCGTAAGGGCAAGCTGCTCGTCACCGTACTCAAAAAGCCTAAGCTTACCGCTGGAATTCTTGTACTGAACTGCAACAATCCCCAAAGTGTCAAAAATGGCATCGTCAACAGGAATGGAAGCGTCGGACGGAACAAGCGAATCCTGGTATGAATTCAGAATGCCCAGTATTTCCTTCCTCACATCCTGCTTAACGTTAACAGAAAGCCCATCCTTCTTAAAGGCAGAATCAAAGCGGGCCTGCCACGGATGAACCTGAGGAAAAAGCAAATAAAAGGAAAGGATTACCGCTTCAAAATCCATACGCAAAATCCATGCAAAAACCGCTAAAGTGCCCTAAAGCCCCAAGAATTCATCAAGATAAGAATCCGGATCAAAAAAAGAAATGTCTGCATACTTCTCACCGGTGCATACAAAAGCAAAAGGAAGCCCCAGCTCCTTACCAATAGGAACAAGAGCACCGCCCTTTGCAGTAGAATCGTACTTTGTAAGGACAACGGCATCAAGACCAACAGCCTCGTTAAAAACCTCCGCCTGCCTAAGCGCATTCTGCCCGGTAGTAGCGTCCACCACAAGAATCTTCTTGTAGCATCCAGGATCAGCCTTGGAAGAAGCAACACGGTCAATCTTCTTAAGCTCGTTAACAAGATTCTCCTTATTGTGAAGCCTTCCCGCAGTATCTGCAATCACAAGACCGCCGCCTGCTGCCCTGCAAGCCTCCCCCGCATCAAAAACAACGGAAGAAGGATCGCTACCCATCTGGTGCCTAACAACGCGAATGCCAAGCCTCTCGCCGTGCATGGAAATCTGGTCAACAGCCGCCGCCCTGAATGTATCGGAAGCAGAAAGAATCACGCTAACGCCCTTGTCAGAAAAAAGCTTTGCAATCTTTGCCGCACTGGTAGTCTTTCCCACGCCGTTAACGCCAAGAATCATCCAAACGTTCACCTTGCCGTCCTGAATTTCAAGATTTGCCTGCCTCAAATGCGGAAGCAGCATCTTCTTAAGCTCCTCAAGGGCTGAATACTCGTCAAGAGACTTATTCTCGCGGCATTTTTCCTCAAGCGAATCAATAATCTCCACCGTAGTCTTAGCGCCAATATCGCCTTCAATCAGCGCATCCTCAAGGTCCTCAAAAAAATTCTCATCCTGAATCTTACTGCGGCTAAAAATCGACTTTACTTTCTCCGCAAAAGAAATTTTGCCCATGTTCTACTCCATTCACTTCCTTCTATTTTAACAATTTATGGACAAAAAAGCAACGCAGGAACAAGACATATTATAGTAGATAATTTTATTTCTTTTTTGGAGCTAGACCTCATCTTTTACCGCCAGCCCCACCCCAAACCGCACGCCAAACTCATATCCGGCTTTCCGGGGCTTGCCCCCTAACCGGGCGCGGTGCTCCGCACGCCTCCGGCCCCCTCCAATCCGCGCTACAGGCCTCCGCCAAGGAAATTGGCAAACACAGTAAAAGCTTTTTATGACGAACAAATTTATGCCGTTAATGTTTCATCAAATTGTTTTTCACTTTTTTGCCAAACGTTGCAACTGCAATATTTTCAATACGGTGGTATGCGCAAAGAATGCAGTCAATCAAGTTTTGCAACTTCATATATCTGCAAGGCAAGTTCTTTTTCCACCAGCTCTGGATTTGCATACTTAGGAAACCACTGATTAATAGCATCGTGTCATTGCCGGGCTCGACCCGGCAATCCATAAATATCAATAATGCAAAAAAAATAGATTATCGGGTCTTTCGCAACGAAGTTTCCAGCGAGCCCGATAATGACATTGATCTGGATTAATCAGTGTTTCCTTAGAAAGACAACCCCAGCAAAGCCTTTATACCAGTCTCCTGGTCTTCCTTAACTTCATCCAGGACAGTTATAATTAACTTTTAGTTTTTCTCAAAAGTATATTCTCCAATAGTGCGGGAACACAATTCTACCTCAAGTTCACCCGGACAACATTCTCACCGTTTTCTATCACACAATCAGAAGAACCGTAATAGGTCTTATCCCATCCTGCATCAGAAGCCTTTACCGAAAATTTATATGAAATGCCGGGCTCAAGAAAATTCTTAACGGTCCTAGGAACGCATGTATCGGAATCTTCAGAATGGAAAATGTTAAATGCCGTCATTCCGACAGATATCCAGCTGGATGGCGTATAGATGTGTGAAGTTCCGCCCCCGGTTGCAGTTATGTTAAATAGTGTAGAATCAGTCTCAAAGAATTCTGGTTCTCCTGTGGAATCAAAAAAGTCCAAGTGTATTCTCAAAGTCATCCCGCTCACAAAATCCAGTCTTACCGCTGCAGTGGAAGTGTCGCCTGGTTTCACATCAACTGCCGTGCTTCTTCCATACACCTGCACAATGCCGTCGCTGCCAACACCAAGAATGGCAACCGTATACTCACCTGGCAAAAGACCGTCTATCGTAACCGTAGCCCCCGGGGAAGCTTTCTCTTCCTGCTCAACCTCTCCGTATTTCCTTACGCGCACAACATAGTAGCTTACTCCCTCCACCGCAAGACTTCCTTCAGACGTAACAGACCGCTTGGAATTATCCGGCAAGCTAAGACTTATTCCACCATTTCCGTTTGAAGAGTTAAATAAAGAGCAAGCAGCCAAAAAGAATGTAAAAACCACTGCTAAAAATAAAAAACACTTTCTCATATTTCGTAAATCCCAAAGCATATCTTTCTATAAACTAAAGACGGTATTGCCGTCAAAAAAGTCAGAACAAAAATCATTCATGACTACAAAACTTATTATAACACGTAAAAATGATTTTTAAAGTTATATCATCTACCATCTCATTATTTCGTGTTAAAATCTCAAAATCTATTCTGAAAGTGAAAAATGCTCACGGCCTTGTATGAAATCCAGTAAAATATTTGTATCAATCAATACATTAATCATGAATATTTCTGCTCCCTTGCATCTGCAAGTTCTTTTTCAGATTTAATCAGGGGTTCTATAAAAAGTGTTATTTGTCTTTTTCTTGTAATTATGAAGGGAAGGTTTTTGGGAAACTCTTTGGGAAAGCCCCAGGTTTTCAGCGTCCTCCTCGCCCGGAAGGCTGGCTGAAAAGAATATAGATTAATGCCTTGGAAACACGTAAATGCTTGCAGGGCAAAAAAATAGGGCACCTGAAAAGGTACCCTGATTTATCCGCCCCCTGCTGGGCTTGAACCAGCGACACACGGATTAACAGTCCGTTGCTCTACCGACTGAGCTAAGGGAGCATTCATTAGCAAAAGAACTTTGCAAATTGAATAATGGTATTATATTGAGTTAAAAAACTTTTGTCAATACGAAATAAGAATTTTTTATATATTTTTATTGTTTTTCTACTCACAAAGCAATTCCTCTATCTTCTTTGCCATTTTCCTGCATTTCCAAAAGTTCCACCCCTCGTTAACCGCAACAAGCAAAACAGCAAGTAGGTATGGAGAAAAAAATCCCACACCGCTCGAGAAGTTTATGTACAGAAAAACTATAAGCAAAAAGGCCAGCAGGTCAGACACCCCCAGTACCCCCCTTAGAACAAGAATCCTATTCTCAAAATCAAGCCTTATGCTCCCATGAAAAAATGAAGAGTTTTTCCTATCCATCCTGACCCTAAAAAAGAAGACGTTATCTTCTACTTTCTTGCCCGTCAAATTCTTAAAGTCCTTTGCATCCCCAAAAGACTTTACAAACTCTTCAACTTTTTTCAATGCAACAACTGCGTCCTTAAAGTCAAACCTCTTAAAAAAGATGGGAATTCCAACAGACCAGCAAATCTTCTTCCAAAAGCCCAGCAAAATCCATTCAAGTATAAAAATAGAAAAAACTGAAAAGAAAACAATAAAAACAATATCCAACTTTTCCACATTCATCCCCTGTTACTTTTTCCAAAATGTAATTCAACCGGCTCTCTTACAGCCAAGCATCCGGTTTGCAGACAACACCCTCCCGGCCTATCTCTTTTAAATACAGCTCCTTCCCAGAATTGGCTGAACAATAGCTCCACTTATAAAGATTGGAACGCTTGCAATTTGGACAGATGCAATTGTGCTTAGTCTTGCCAAACAAGGTCTTCTTTCTTTCAAAAAGAGGAATTCCCCTTTTTCCGCATAACCTGCAATATGCCTGCTTGCAAAAATCTTCCGGCACTTCCATTCCGTACATCTCAACAAAAAGCTCAAAAGCCCTTTTTATATATTCATCCATATTCTTGCTGGTAATATGTTCCATGTTATAGGCCTCTGACATGTCAACATAATCAAGCATGTAATATAATCCATAAAACTCAAAATATATCTCTTTTTCATAGCGTACATAAAAATCTTTCAGTTCAGCCAATGCCGAATGGGCATTCTTCTTTCCCTCATGAATTTTTTCATTCAAATAGCAAATATATAAATAATCAATGTTGTCCAAATCAGTTTTTATGTCCAGCTCCAAAAGAAGACAACCAAAATACCTCCTTGCATCTTCCTTTTCGCTTTCAGACAAACCTGCCAATATGAACACATTGTCAGACTCAATCTTATTGTCCAAAAGATAGTAAGCAAAATCAATATATCCAGAAACATCCCCTGCAATTAAATCAGCGGCCCTGCACAAGTTTGCTTTCTTTACTATTTCTTCATTCATAGCAGGAAACATTTTTACCCCCTATTTAAAATCCATTCATTCAAAATCCAATCCGCAAGATTATCCCACTGGTCAACATCCCGGCTATCATCTGCTGAATACAGAAAAACCTTTCCGTCTTTTGCCATATAATAAATATAACCGTTATCACTGCAAACCGGCATTCCCTTTCCGCCCAGCCCCAGGCTTTCCATCTCTTCCAACAAGCAGGGAAGATAATCCTGCCTTGACTTTTCATAAAGGATTTGAACCGGCTCAAGCACTCCAAAAGACACATCGCTTGCGGTCAACAAATATTGAATGTAGTCAAAGGGAATGTCTCTTTCCAAGTCAAGCCCCAGTTCTTTTGCCAACTTTTCAAGGTCTTCTTTTACAGGCAGCTTCGCATGGACGGGAACATCCTCGTCTCTTTTCCTTAGCTGACTTACCGCATAGTCCAAATCGAATTTTGTCTTTTCATCATTTTTTAAAAGATAAAACCTGCCTGTTTCCAAATCCCTCTCCAGGGCAAAACCTTCTTCAATATCAAGAAAAGGCATAATGTCCGGGGAATAGTTTACTATTGTATTAACATCGTAAACTTCTACGTTCTTTGGATTGCTAACATAATCATCCGTCTCGTGGCCAGAAAAAAATCTCCAGCCACTATCAATATCGTTGTCAGGCTTTTCCCTGTACATATAGTTTACACCCAGTCCTTTCTGGGTAATCATCTTGGTAGCAAGGCAGCCTCCGTAGTTCGCAACATACGGCTTTATGTCCTTAGCCTTTATTTTATACTTGCTGAACAATCCCATATCTTTCTCCCATTTTATAAATTTCAATTTGCCGCTTTTGAATCCAATATAAAATCCGCCCTTCTTTTTATTTCTGCATCATATTTTAGGTATTTAGGAAAGCGCTCACCTTTTTCTTTTTCCAAGAATGATATATAGCAAATATCCTTACCCTCCTCTTCTGAACACAATTGAACCCTTACTTTGTACACTCCTTTTTCAACCTTCACCGGAAAGCTGTCTGTAACGGTTGCAATTTCAACGCCATGCCTTTTTACCTTGAATTCAAATTCTACAATTCTATTGGCACCTTCAATAATTTTATCTTCGTTCATAATGTTTACATCCAGCAGGCCGGCATTTGATATGGTCATTATGGACAAAGACTCCTTTCTTATGGAAAAGCCCTGTTCTATTAGTTCATCAGACCATTCATTAAATGGATTCTTTAGCCCTGCATTGAATATGCAAAACTGTTTATACGACAAATTCAATTCGCTCATATCTTTACTTTCCGTAATACATCCTCTGTTTTCTGCCTAGAGTCTTTTACATCCATTAAAAAGGCTTCTTTTTCATTGACCTTCCTCCAGGCAATTACAGCCTGAAAGCCCAAGCTTGCTGTTATTGGGCCACAAAGGAGATAGCCCAAGCCCTTGCCGTCGCCAACTTCATATGTAAGCACAGGCATTTTAAAGGGAAAGTTCTCTATGCGTCCTATCACTTCCTGCCCAGACTTCATCCTTCTAGTATGAATTTCTATGCAAACCTCTTTTCCGTCATCACAATATCTGCCTTCCCCAACCCTAAGGCTCCGTTCAATATTCAGAACAGAAAGTTTTTCCAGTGGCAGCTGATCAAAAGAAAAATCTTCCTTAGAAATAAAATCCGTAACCGCAATCAAGCAAAGAGGTTGAAATTCATCATTATGCTCTTGAACATCCAGAACTAGAGCGCACCCCCAATAGCCATTCTGAGGATTAGTTTTTATTACATCACCCTTATTCAAAACTATGGACTTGCTACTTTTCACAATCCCACCTCCACATAAGATGGCTTCATATCGTACCATATATTATCAGAAGAGGCATCTTCCTCCATCACAAAATATATTTTCTTTTTTACGGATGCTCCCGGAGGAATTTCCACAGAAGCAAAATCAATCACGCTGCTTGCCGGGGAATCCAAATAGGCACGGTGGCTTTTGCCATTCTTTTCCAAAAACAAATACTGATTTGAATAGCTTGCCAAAGATTTTGCCGCATTCACTATCTCTATTTCTGCTTTCAGGGTCTTCTTTTTCTTATTGTATTTTGGATCCCTAACTGTAATTTGCAAACCTCCAGACGCAATTCTTAAGCCCAATATTTTTATTTTTCCCACCGTAAAGCACATCAAAGGATTTTTGTAGTATTCCAAATTTACATTGCCAGCATATTCAAACACGGCTTCCACTTCGTAAACAGCATCGTTTTCCACTTGAAGGCTTAAGATTTTATTCACGTCCTCATTGCTACAAGACTCTTCCTTTCCAACCCCTAGAATTTTATTGTCATCCGTTACAAAGCGGACGTTCGGAGCACTTCCATTAAAGACGCAAAAATTCCCTTTTAGGCTTATTTTATCCCCAGCCTTCATCTTATAAAAAACAGGGCTTAGAGCATTATCTGCAGACGCACAGACTGCAAGTGCAAATGCCATTATAACCAAAAACAAAGTTTTCTTCATTTTATTTTCTCCCCTTCAACAAAACTCTTCTTTGCCCATGCAAGATTATTCGTCAAATTTTATGTTTTCATAATTAGCATCGCTTATTACAATCGTACCGTCCGGCATCATGAATACAACTTCATCCCAATAATTCTTTTTTCCTTTATGTTCATTCGTTACATAGATAAAATAAATAATCCACTTTTCTTTTTTGTCATCAAGGGGATGCAATTCATAGGATGAAAAATTCAATGGTTCATCGGAATAAAAAATCAGTTTTATATATGAATCTGCCAGCTTCCTTAGCTTTTCACTTTTGATATAATCCTTAAGATATTTTTTCTTCAAAAAGCTGGTCTGCACATCAATAAGTTCCTGACCAATTTTCCACTCAAGGTCGTAAGTGCCTGCCGGGTTTGCATTTGAAGTAACTCCGTTTATGCGCACCAAATCTTTTCTTGAATAATTTGCCTGATACACATGAATGTTGCGGCCTTTATTTTCTATAATCTTTTCTTTATAAAGCTTTGACTGGTCTTCCTCTGAAAACAAAGAGTTTACAAAGAGGCGCATATTATTTTCAAGCCTGTATGCTTTTCCCTCCTCGTCTTTAATCACACTACCGTTCAACCATATTTTTGTACTTTCATTGTTGCTATAATAAATAGTAGCTTCATATAAAAGCATTACTTTTAGATAGCGTTCCTGTCTTGAAAATTTTATTCTTTCAAGAAATTCATTTTTTTGACTTTCATTTAGTTTTACGACAATATCCTGTTGACGGTCATTTATATTTCTTTTTCTAACAACAATCTCCTTTATATCTTCTGCCTTGCCCAAGCTAAAAGAATTATCCACACTCTTGCCAAACAAGGATGCAATTGCGCAAAGACAATATGCTATAAACAAAATCTTTTTTTTCATCTTTATCTCTCCAAACTTCCTCTATAATATTGGTTCTACAACATTTTTTGTAGCCTAGCTTATTTTCCCAAGGCTAATATTATACCTTAATTCATTGCTATTAGAAGATATCCTATCATAATCTTTTATAATTTCCTCTGTAGAAGATGAATAAGAGAATGAACCGTCGCCATATTTTTCCTTATCCAATTCCACATGCCCAAACTTTGCAAATTCATTTTTTATCTTTACCAGGTCTGAATGCTCAACAAAAATTTCTTCAAGTCCCAATACAAACCCGCATTCAGTCAAGCTGCTCGGAATCTTGCGCCCAAAGAATTCCAATCTATTTATTCGCGTTTCATTTGGGGCCGCATCAAACGATTCTTTGCAAAAAGCAAACTTATAGACAAAGCTATTCCCGTTCTGAAAACTTCCTGCCATCAAAACAATTATCTTCTTATTTTTACTTTCCAAAGACAATAGATCTCCTGTGGCAAAAATTGCATTTTTTATCTTCCTATACTTTTTGCGTGGCCGTGGACTTTTTCTTTTTACCGAAATTTTATTCAAAAATCTGCCTATGACTTTCTTCCGCTCTTCCGCAAGATTCTTGTCCACTTTATTCCATATTGCAAACGCTTTATTCGATCTTTGAAAATCCTCTATTTGCAGCCTTAGATCTTCAACATTTTCCCCGACCTCCCACAAAGCTTGGGCAAAAACCGTAAGATATATTTCCTGCTCAAGATCATCTATTAGTTCTAGTTTGTACTCCTCTATTTTTGATTTTATCTCTTCAATTTCATAACCTTCATCATAAAGAGACATAAAATCATTATATATATCATTTGCCAAATCGCCATCTATAATTTTTGCACCGTCCAAGCCCATAAAAACATCCCCTTTCCTTTTACGCACTTCCTAGCATAAAAAATGATACGCATTTCTTCAATATAATCAAGGTGAAAATTCAACAATTACTGCAGTCGGGTTTGACGGGAGGAAAGCCTATATTCTGCATGAGCAAAACTGCATTGCTACAGCCTTCTGGAATTGCATCAGCAGATATTTTAGCCATTGCACTTTTGCAGCCAATAAAAAGGCTAAAAAAATGAATAGAAAAGTTTTCATCATTACCCTACAACAGAGTTTACAGTATGCATCCTGCCTCTAAGCGTCCAGTGAAAAATAAAAACAATACATCAAACAAAAAAGGTAGCCGCAAAAAGTCTCACTTCCGTGGGATTAAAAGCTCAACTTTATGCGGCAAGTGGAATATATATGGGTCAGCAAAGAAGAAATGGGATTCATCTTGCTTTAACAGGACAATTATCATTATATCCTTTTTTAGGGATTTGTCAATAGAAAATCCTCAAAAAAGTATATTATTTTCACAAAAAAGGGATTTTCAAAAATAAAAAATTGTGCTATAGTTTTCTTATGGATTCAAAGAGCTCTATTTTTTGGAACAACGTAAAGCAGCAGCTAAAGGCAAAGGGACTTTTGCAGCAGTGGCTCTGCCTAAAAACAGACGTCAACCTGCAAACCCTCAGGAACATGATTTACTACAAACGCTTCCCCGGTGTTGACACCGCATACCGAATCGCCCAGGCTCTTGATTGCCGCATAGAGGACTTGCTCGGTGAAGAATACGCAAACGGAGAATCTTCTTCCATATTACAGGTCCCGCTCTACGACCAGCTGCTGAGCGCAGGAAAGGGCGAATTTCTCCCCGACGAAGACAGCATAAGCGGCTACATCCCGGTTCCAAGCCGGCTAAGGGAATACGCCTCCACAGCCGCAGCCCTCACTGTCCACGGCGACAGCATGGAAAGCACCCTCTTTGACGGCGACATCGTAATCTGCGACGGCATCGGCTGGCAAAACAAAGACGGAATCTACGCGCTCCAGTACAAGGGCTCGGGCTTTATAAAACGATTGCACCGCGACAACAATTTGTGGCACATCATATCCGACAACCCGGATTACAAGGAAATGACCGAAAGCGTCCAAAGTACCGACATCCGCATCCTCGGAAAAATTCACTACTCAATACGCCAGCTATAGATTTTTCTTATAATTCTCTTTTTTTATTTTTGCGGCACTGCCATCTTTACAGCGGTTCCTCTCCCTGCAAAGAAAATATGCCCTTTGCGTGGGCTTTCCGGGGTTCCGCGGGGCGCAACCCGCCTGCGGCGGGCCCCTCCAATCCCTGCCGCATATTAATATGCCATATCCAGCAGTCTTTCCCAACCTACAAGCCATGGGTTTCCGCATAAAAACGCAGGGCCAAGCATCCCTTCTTGAACTCTCCTTCCCCACAAGTTGACAAGTTACTTTTTTCGTATAGTATTCATAAAAATTTACTCGGAGTTAAATATGAAAAAAATTCATTTGATTCTGGCAGCAGCTGCATTGGTCTGCACAGCTACACTAACAGGTTGCGTAAGCGCACAGTCACAGACATTGGCTTCTAATGAAGTTCCTGAAAAAGCTATAGTTTTGGGAGCGTTTTCTGTAGAGAGCAAGACATACTCTTACACGAACCTTCTAAAGGAAGCGCAGAAGACATACCCTAATGCCATGGATGTAGTACACATACAAACCGACAAACTTTCAAACGGCAAGTACAAGATGTACGGAATCGCCGTCCGCTACTAAGATTTAACATACCAAGTTTCCCCTGGACGCAGTTACAGGCAACTAAATTCAGGGGCTGCAAAACACTTCCATGCCTTGCATTGCTCTAAAAACAAAAATCATAATCAGATGTAAATAGATTGTAGTATGTGATTAGATTAAGAAAAATAAAAAAAGCCGGCGGCCTCCTACTTTCGCGGCGCAGGGCCACTATCATCGGCGCTGTGGGGCTTGACTTCCGTGTTCGGGATGGGAACGGGTATGGCACCCACGCCATGGCCACCGGCATCAAAAAGCTCTGCCA
>JAEEGL015322214.1_pt1 | contig 29883 bp, 26 predicted proteins | sample 9134231 | NCBI WGS metagenome assembly JAEEGL01 (sample SAMN16246548, study PRJNA631951) | gut metagenome | biome: gut microbiome; feature: rumen; material: fiber-attached | host: Bos | place: Iran: Karaj | collected 2018-10
GCTTGATTTCGCGCGTTTGTATAAAGCCTATGCCGATTACGTGAAAGACAACGGTATCGGGGCGATCTCGAGCCGCTGCTGGCCTGATTTCTTCGTGGACTTCGGTACGCCTGTATGCGCGGTGCTTGCCATTTTGAACGACCTCGGGATTCCCGCTTCCTGTGAAACAGATACCTATGGTGCGCTTTCCATGTTCTTAGGGCAGCAGCTCACCGGAAAACCCACGTTTTTCGGCGATCCTGTTTCCATGAATGAAGAGGAAAACACCGTTACGTTCTGGCACTGCGGTACGGCGGCTTGTTCTTTGGCGCGTGAGGATACTGGCGCGGCGGCAGGCGTTCATTGCAACCGCAAGATCGGTCCTACGCTGGAATTCGGCTGCAAGGCCGAGAAAGAGGTAACGATCCTTCGTATCGGCAAAGACGAAAGCGGTAAATTCCGTCTGTTCCTTGCAGCGGGAGAGGCGTTGGATAAACCGCAGCAGTTCTACGGCACCTCCATTGTAGTAAAAACAAAGGGCGACGCTTCAGCTTTGATCCATAACGCAGTGAACGACGGTTGGGAGCCGCATTTCGTAGTGGCAATGGGTGATATTACAAAGGAAATGAAAGCACTGGCAAATATGCTTTCCATAGAAGTGCTCACGTATTGATACCGAAAGGAGTATACTTATGTCAACAAACGGTCTTACCCACGGCATTACCGTAAAAGATAAGGTCGGCTATGCGCTCGGCGATATGGGCGGCCTGCTTACGTTCGGATTGATTTCATCCTTCCTGAACATGTTCTATACCGACGTGCTGCATATTCCGTTGGCGCAGATCACCATTCTTATGCTTGTTGCAAGAGTATGGGATGCGATCAACGATCCGCTTTGGGGTTCTTTTATTGATTCCCGCAAGCCGACAAAACGCGGCCGTTTTCGTCCGTATATTCTGGGGGCTTCGCTTCCGTTGGCGATTGCCGCCGTGGTTATGTTTACAAAGATCCCGGGTCTGTCTACTTCCCAGTACCTTATCTTTGCTTATATTACGTATATCTTCTACGGTATGATGTATACCGGTACCAATATCCCTTACGGTTCGCTGGCGTCCGTAATCACCGACGACGGGCAGGAGCGTTCCTCTCTTTCCATGTGGCGTTCCATCGGCGCCGGTTTCGGCGGACTTCCCGCGCAGATCCTTCTGCCCATGTTTGTGTATTCCACGCTTGAAAACGGTACAAAAGTGTTGGATTCCAATAAACTGACGATTGCGGTTGCGGTATTGGCCGTTCTCACCGTAGTGATTTATTTCCTTCATTACAAGATGACGGTGGAGCGCATCACTCTTCCGCCCCAGCAGAATCAGAAGGATTACAGCATTTTCAAGAGCATCGGCGCCCTTTCAAAGAACGTTCCGTTTATCGTGCTTTGCGTGGTTTCCATGCTGCTGATCGCCTTCCAGATGTATACGCAGACAACGTATAACTATCTGCTGAAAAACTTCTACAATCAGCCCGGCCTGTATGCGTTTACCACCGTTTGCACGTATCTTCCGATGGCTTGCTTCCTGCCGTTTATGGGTAAGCTCATTCGCAAATACGGCAAAAAAGAGCTTTGCTCGGTCGGCCTTGCCTTTGCCGCCGTGATAAATATTGCGCTCTATCTGCTGAAGTTTACCGCTCTTGTGAAGAATCCATACGTATTTTTGGTGCTTCTTCTGTTCAGTGGCGCCGGGCAGACCTTCCTGGTGCTTGAAGTGTGGGCGCTTGTGATGGACGTGATCGATTATCACGAGTATCTTTCCGGCAGAAGGGAAGAGGGAACCGCCTATGCGTTCTATTCCTTTACCAGAAAACTCGGTCAGACCCTTGCCGGCGTTGGTACGAATATTATGCTCGGTGTGATCGGTTATAACGTGGACGCCACGGAAACCACCGGCCAGACAGCGGAGGTCGTTGCAAAGCTCTACGATATTTCTACCCTGATCCCGGCGATCGTGCTTGCCGTTATGTTTGTATTGCTTGCTTTCTGTTATAAACTTTCCAAAAAGCGTTTGGAGGAACTTCACGCCAAATTGGAAGAAAAAAGAGAAGAAACATAAGTATCGCTGAGAATGCGGGCGTCGTATGGCGCCCGCATTTATATCAAAAAAAATATGAAAAAATCTTAAAAATTCCTATTGACAAACCGATTTTTATCATATATAATATCAAACGTTCCCCGGGGTATTAGCTCAGCTGGGAGAGCGCTACACTGGCAGTGTAGAGGTCAGCGGTTCGATCCCGCTATGCTCCACCACACGACCTGCATTTTTATGCAGGTCTCTTTTTTTGCATTATTTTGACGCCGGAATCCGGAGCTGTCTGTTTTCATATTATTTCCCGAACAAGCATATAGTTTTATTGAGTTTTATACTATCGGAGGATACAATATGAAAAGACAGAAAAACAATGGGAGTTCTCTGCCGATCCGGCTGGGGATTTCCGTTTTGATGGGTATTCTTGTGTTTTGCGCAGTTGTTTCGATTGGGGCACTGATCGTGATGAAAAAGGATATAGAATTCAATAAACTACCGTTTATTCTTTTGATCGGCTGCGGTGCGGGGAGTATTCTATGTGCTTTTTCTGCAGCGAAAAAACTTGCGTTTCGCGGTATCATTTCCGGTTTGTTGTCATCATCAATACTATCTTTATTCCTTTTGCTTCTGTTGTTCCTGTTGAGCGGTTTTTATATCAGCGGATGGTATGCGGCTATACTGGCGGTCGATCTGATCCTGGGGTGTGTTTCCGGTATCGCGGCAAAAAATATGCGATAAGCAGGGAGCAAGGAAATGAAAAAAATAATGGTATATTCAAAACATACAGCATTATTCGGTAATCGCGCATCATCTATAAAGATGAACGCAGATCACATTTTATTTTTTACCGTATTCGTTTGCGGTATGCTGATTGGCTGTTCGTTGTTTTTTTCGTCAAATGAAAACAATATCGCAGCCACAGGTATCCGTCTGATTCATGCCGAGTCGATGCATTTGAACCTTTTGCTTCGCGGTTCTGTTCTTTGCGTTTTTTACTCAATAGGTGTTATCGCAGGATTCAGCTGCACAGGAATTGTTTTGCTGCTGATTCTGCCGTTTGTATACGGTTTGTATTATTCGATACTGGCGTCGTTCCTGATTATCAGCGCGGAGGCTGACGGCCTCGGTTTGTTTTCTTTAACGATATTGCCGGGGTTGGTCATTTCGTGTACTTCCTTGATTTGTTTTTGTGCGCAAAGCGCAGCTGCATCAAGGAGCACGGCCGCAATTCTGTTCTTCGGTAAAAATGAGGAAGTCAACATAAAAGGATATTTCGTAAAAACAGGTCTTTGCTTTTTTGCGTCTGTGCTCGGCATCGCTGTAGATCGCATTACAGATACGTTATTTTCTGGCTTATTCTGAAAAAAGACTGCAGTCATAAAAGGCTGCAGTCTTTTTGGCTTTATCATGTTATTTATCAGATATACGTTTTTCCCCGTAAATCACAGGAACATTTTTTGGGAACAGACCGTTGTCGTATTGGCCGGTCCATTGATCGCCTGCCTCCACCTGCGATTTGAAGGTATCTTTATCCAAAGCTGCGTGGATCTCGTAAATGCCGATCAACCCTCCCTTTTCATTGCGCGCCGCGCCCCAGAAGGCGTGGTGTCCGATGTAGGTGACGTTTGCAGGAATATACATATAATCCATTTCAATGGCGGAGTTGAAGCAATCCGAGCCGATATAAGTGAGCGAATCGGGCAGGGAAGGCTTGATCTGATCTTCGGCGGGAAGTTCCCCTTCGGCAACCGGTCCTGTATAGGTATCTACGCGTTCCAGATGCCAGTTCCGGAACATGGCAAGGCTTTCCAGCTTTTCCAGCCCCTCGGGCAGATAGATACGGAACAGCTCCGTATAATTCATGGCAAGATCACCGATTACCTTTACGCTTTCGGGAACAACGTAGGTATTGATCTTGTCTTCATATTCATGCGTATAATTCTCGTTATATTTATCCTTTCCCTCGGACTTCCAGTTCTCCGTCGGCCAGTACTGCTCCGTATAACCGTATTTTTCACGCAAATAGACGTCGCGGTCTATGGGGTAGCAGATGAGTTCGGTTTGATCTTTTGTGAAAAGAACGCCGTCGATATCGCAATAATTTGGATTCTCTGCATCCACACGGATCTCTCGCAGGGCGTAGCAGGAATAAAACGCCTTGCGGTCGATGGAGGTCACGCTTGCGCCGATCTCAATGCGCGTAATGCGCTCATCGCAGTTGAACGCATATTCGTGAATTGCGGTAATGGGGGCGTTTTCGTCCTTTACCAGATTGTATTTGATGTGCCTTACGCTGTCGCCTGCTTCATTCTTTTCCACGTAAGAATCGCTTTGTACGTCCGAAACGACGTAGTCAATCCGCAGCTCGTAGATCTCGCCCGGATTGGAAAAACGCGTCAGCTCCGTGGAACCGTTTTCCAGCTTTGTGTATTTAAAAGCATCGTTATGCAGAATATAAAAAGAGAAAAAGATGGAAATACTTACTGCGATCGCCAGCACTACGGTGATCACAATCTTTTTCATGCGGGCATTATCTACACTTTTGCGAATCAGCGGCTTCTGCAGCCCCTCAACCTGGAAGGTCCATATCTCGTCCTCCGGAATGGAATTCTTATAGGAATCGTATATGGATTGATCAATCAGATTGGATTTTGCCGTTTTTTCTTTTTTACTCATCAATCGTCGCCTCCTCACTCTCTTCGGCGGGAATGCCTGCCTGATTTGAGGTGACTTCTTCTCTGCGGCGCAGAACGGCCATTACCTTATTCTGTTTATCCTCGTCGTAATCCCAGAAGAAATAGGGGATCGACATCAGCAGATAACCGACGGTATCGATCAGAATGGGTATGATGATGATATAAAGCCTTGAGGAATCCACGTAAAGTACGTCCCAGTTGGAATTGAAGCCGTGCGCGAGCAGAAGCAGCGGGATGATAAGACCCACAAAGGATGTAATGGGGCCCGTAAACCATCCGAATACGCCGGAAAAACTTTCCAACCGTTCACCGGAAAGATACATCTGGTAATCGTTGATACGGATATCCATATCGTGGCCGACAGAGGTTGGGACAGTTTTGCACATTTCCATCAGAATCAGAACAACCACGCAAATCGTACCGCAGAGAACCACCTTCTGATGGAACAGCAGCAGCGCGGCTACGATGATTCCGTTGCCGAGCGCCCTTGAGAGCTGGTAGAAGATCATGATCTGCTTGTAAGAAAAGCGTTTCATGAAATACGGCGTAAAGAAGTCCGGCGGTGTTCCGGCAAAGGAAACGAGCGCTACGATCAGCGAATACAGCAGGCCGGAGAGACGGAACGTATAGAGGTAAAGGATCGTGGTAAAAGCAAGCATGCCGTTCCCAAGGGAATCGATCAGGCCAACGACCGTCTGTATCCATTTGTATTTGTTTCGCATCACGCCGAACATGCCGTCCCAGAAACCGATTGTTACCTTTTTTTCAAGCGGCGGCTGAGGAATGCGCTCTTTGATGCGCCCGGCGAATGCCATCGTGAGGAAGGCGAAGGAGCAGAAAGCGATCGGCACTACCCAGCGGAACAGATTGATATCTTCCCACTTGCCGGGCAGCGCGCCGATGATCACCGGCAGAACCAAAGCAAGAATGGAATGCGCCAGGTGAGAGAGCTTGATGGGGTATGTGCGTACCAACACGCGTTCCCGTGTGTTGGGTGAAATATTCTGCGCGCAGGCCTCCAGTGAATTGCCGAAAGCGAAGATACTGTATACGGCGAAAGCGAGATTGGCTTTCCATACGCGTTCCACAACGTCCGGTATGGCAGCCTGCGTGAGAGGCAGCCAGCCGAGCAGACAAACCATAACGCATTTCGGGAAGAAATCGCAGTAAAGATAGTATTTATAACGGCCGAATTTCGGCAGGAGCTTTTTGCGCCAGAAAATATTGCGCGAGCCTGCCCAGCCGTTCCAGAGGATATGCGTGCCGAAAATCTTGAACGCGGAAGCGCAGTTTACGCCCTCAAGCCCGTTCATAAAGGTAACAAACTTGCCGTTTTGATCAAACATCAGCGAGACAGGGGCAATCAGCAATACAAGCCCGAGAACGATCATGGAAAAATAGAAGGCGTAAAGCGCGCGTTCCTTTTTCTTTTCCAGAAAGCCGAGATTGTCGTTGATATACCAGCCGATCATGGACCAGAGATAGTTGAGCGGCATGTTGATCAGCCCGATTATTGCAAAAGTAAGGTAGGGCAGCTTGTAATGGTACATCATCAAAAAGCAGCCAGCGCCAAAATAGAGGTATTCCAACATTTTGGAGCCTGCGTAGTTGGAACCGACGGCAATAAAAATATCCTTATATTCCTTATAAGGAACGTATCTGCCCTCGGCGGGGGTGCTCCAATGCGTTCTTACGTCGCTCGCAAAGGTTTTCACTTTGTTGAATACGTCATTCGACATGTGTGTTTGCTCCTTCCGTGGTATCGTTTAAGGTTTCAGCGGTCATACGCCGCCGTGTCAGTATTTCGGCCATCATCTGCCTGTGACTTTCGCCGGTGATATTGTAGAAATGGATCGGAATCAGCATCAGCAGGTAACCGACTGCCGGAAAAACCGTCGTCATTAAAAACAGCGCCCATTGCGTTTGCCGGTTCTGAATCGTAGGTACGTCCGCGGTATGTTCCACGCGTTTTGTGAAATCCAGGATCCGGAGCGTAATAAAGGAGGAGAGCGTACCTTCCAGCTTGCCGGTAAAGGACATAATAGAGAGCATCGTACCCTCAACGCGCCTGCCGGAGCGATATTCCACATAATCCACAGTTTCCGCTTCCATCTCTTTTTGCATCAGGTTCTTGAACTCCAGCGGGAACGTAGCCAAGAAAGTGAATGCGATCACAAGAATGCCGGTAAGAAGAGATATCGGCGTCCCGTCCGCCTTTTTCATAATGCCGCCGTAGGTGGAAGCAGCAAAGGCCCCGTTGATGAGAACGCCGAGCGCACAGCACGCCTGATAGAACTTTTTGGAATCGGATCTTTCCCCGAGCTTTTCAACGATCATCGGCACGAACAGCGCCGCCAGAAGGGAACCGGGCGCTTTCGCGATTTCAAGCAAGCCGTTGTATTTTGCGTTGAACAGAGAATCGTAAACAAAGTAAAAGGAGGCCTGTTCCGGTACCTTGATCAGAACAAACAGAATATTACCAAGGAAAAGCATCAGCAGCGGCCGGTTGGAGAACAGAAGCTTGAGGCATTCCTTTATACCGGGGGCTTCGTCGTGGTGTTCCAGCCGTTCTGTGGTATTTCGAAACGTGAAACGCGTTAATAAAATTATAAAAACAGCGCTGATCACTGCAGCTGTTAAATAGGCTTTATCCAGGTGCGAATTAAAAAAGGGAAGCCATGCGGCAAAGGCAACCAGTGCGGTTGGCAGCGCGCCGAGTATCATGCGGCCGATGGATGCGATGCCGTAAAGCTTGGTACGTTCCGTGCCGTTCGGCGTCATGGAGAAAGCAAGCGCGCCCATAGGCACGTCGAAGGCCGTATAGGTTACGTCCAGGCCTACAAAGGCAAATACGGTAAGCGCAAGCTTGATTGCGTAAGAAAACTTATCGCTGCCGATAAAGAACATCAGCATAAACAGAGATACGAAATAGGGGGCGAACTTGATATACGGACGCATTTTGCCGTATTTGGTGCGCGTTTTATCCACAAGCACGCCCATAATCGGATCATTGATCGCGTCGAATATGCCGCAGAATAGACGGATATTGGAGGCGTGGCTCGTATTGATATGCAGAACGTCCGTAATAAAGAAATTTACGTATTTGGATGCTGTCATAGAGGTGCTCATGCCCTGCGCGCCGCGTCCCATGGCGTAAGAGAGCGCTTCCCGCCAGCTGATGTAGGTTTGTTCGCCAACGTCTTTCGTAACGATCTTTTTCTCTAAAAAGTTCTTGACTTTACCCATGCTGTTCCTCCTTTCAATTATTTTTTTTATTATAACATGCAGAACAATTGAAAACAATCCATCGATTGCTAAAACTTTAACCGCATTTCTTGTAAAAAATGCCCATGAAAAAAGAAAAAGCCCTTTCGGCGTACGTCAAAAGGACCTGTATAAAAATATTAAATTGTAATATACTTTATTATTTTGTCTTTAATAATTCTGTGTATACACAGAAATTATACTGTGTATACAGAGAACGTTTTATGCTTTTGTAAACGATTCCACCGAAACACGAAGATCCGCGTCTACGCTGATTACGGCTGTGTAGGTATAAAGCGGTTCGTTGTTTTCCCACGGCCGTTCGTAAATAAAGGTTACCGTTGTTTTGCCCTGTTTTTCGGCGGTAAAAGTATAAAACTGTTTACCGGGCGCGCCTGCGGTATTGCCTTTATCACCGCTTCGGAAGTCTTCTTTTGTCATACGGACGCTCTCGCCTGTTTGGGTGTAGCTCCAGCCGTAACCGGTGGACGGATTAGAGACGAAGGTGAACTGAACGGATTTTTGCGAAACAGCATACGAAGCGGTATGATCAGCCTGCTGCGCCGCCGGATCGGACACAACCTTTCCAATGCCGAGCATGGCAAGCAGCGTCATAAGCAGAGAAATCAGTTTTTGAATAAATGCCGGCATATTATTACTCCTTTCGGTGATGATCCGGTTTTGATATGATCTGATTTGCAGAAATAATTATTTGTTGTTTTTCAGATGTGTTAGCGCTTCCATAAACGATTCTATATCTTTGAAATCGCGGTAAACGGATGCGAAACGTACGTAAGCGATCTCGTCTATATCGCGCAGCTTTTCAAGCGCCATTTCGCCGATCTGAACAGAAGTGACTTCACGTTCAAATGAATTCTGGAGCTGGCTTTCAATTTCATCGATCGCTGTTTCGAGCGTCTGCAGAGATACCGGTCTTTTTTCACAAGCGCGCAGCATACCGCTGAGGAGTTTGTTCCGGTCGAAAACCTGACGGGACTTATCTCTTTTAATAATGATTAGAGGCTGTGTTTCAACAGATTCGTATGTTGTGAACCTTTTTGCGCATTGGATGCATTCTCTTCTGCGGCGGATCCGCTGCCCGTCGTCTGCGGGACGGGAATCGATAACTTTGCTTTCGGGGAAATAGCAAAACGGACAATTCATATATTGCTTACCGGCTTTCATTGTCTTTTTAATCATTTTATCATAAAAAGTGAATATTAGCAATATTTTTAAGGAATAATTTACAGATTGATTTTGAAACACCAAGTGTTATAATTATTGATAGGTGAATGATTATGAAATTGATCGATGATATTTTGCGTATGTTTGAGCGGATGGAGCGCGTTTCTAAACGGATTCTCGCAGCAGGATATATGATTGCATTGTTTACATATTTCATCGCCGTAATTGTTTTTGTTATTTATTTATATGTATGCCAAGATGCAACCACCGGGTATTATTGGTATCGTGAGCTGTGTTTACTTGCGAAAGATAATTTCATAACGTGTATCATACCGGTATTATTATTTGAAATTGCAGCCATCGGGTCAGGAATTAAGGAAACCGAAAAAAAATGAAATTATTTAAAAAAAGACTTGATTTTTATTAAACGTTGTGCTAATATACTTAGGCAATACAGGAAATAAGCATTGGAAGAGGTAAAAGTTATGGCATGGTATGAGATTTGTATCGGAGTTGTCCTGGTCGTTCTGTCTGTATTAATCGTGATTATCGTATTACTTCAGCAGAGCCGCGAAGCAGGGCTTTCCGGCGTCATTTCCGGCGGTGCCGATACCTTCTTCGGTAAGAACAAGAGCCGTACAATGGAAGCGAAACTTGCCAAGATCACGAAAGTGCTTACGGTTGTTATGTTTGTGCTTACTTTGGTTGCTACTTTCTTATTTGCATTCCTGTCTGCAAAATGAGCCAGTAGCTCAGTCGGCAGAGCACCTGCCTTTTAAGCAGGGTGTCCGGGGTTCGAATCCCCGCTGGCTCACCAAGATAGACCTCGTCTAAGACGGGGTCTTTTCTTTTTCATGGAATGCTGTCATAATACCCGTCCGGTTCTCATATTGTTTATTGAAGATTAAGACAAAGGGGTTTGATTATGACAGACACGAGTATTTATGAAGACATAGCAAAGAGAACCTGCGGGGATATTTATATCGGCGTTGTCGGCCCTGTGCGTACCGGTAAATCAACGTTTATTAAAAGGTTTTTTGAAACCTTGATCGTGCCGAACGTTCCAGCGGATTTCGCAAGAGAACGTATGATCGACGAGCTCCCGCAGTCCTCTGCCGGAAGAACGATTATGACAACAGAGCCGAAATTTGTTCCCGAAAGCGCGGTGAGCCTTTCTCTTGGAAACAATACGAATCTACGGGTTCGCCTTGTGGATTGTGTCGGCTATATCGTCCCTTCTTCTTTGGGGTATATAGAAAACGATGCGCCCAGAATGGTTAAAACGCCTTGGTTTGAAGAAGAAATCCCTTTTAATATGGCCGCTGAAATCGGTACGAAAAAAGTGATCAACGAACACGCTACGATCGGGCTTGTTGTAACTACAGACGGCAGTTTCAGCGATATCCCTCGGGATGAATATGAAGAAGCGGAGGAACGGGTGATCGGTGAACTCCGTGCGATAAAGAAACCGTTTGTGATCCTTCTGAACTGTGTTTACCCGAACAGCGCAGCCGCGCAGAAGCTTTCGGCGGAGCTGAGTGAGAAATACGATTCTCCCGTTTTGCCGGTCAATTGCCTGCAGTTGGACGAAACGGAAATCAAGATAATCCTGAAAAGCGTGTTGATGGAGTTTCCGCTGAAGAAAATCGTGATCTCTCTTCCGGGCTGGTTCGTCGGGCTGAAAGAGGATGATCCTGTGAAGGAGCAGCTTTTGAAAGAAGTGCATTCAGCGGGAACGGGGATCGAAAAGGTAAGGGAAGTGCCTGCGTTTGTTGAAACGCTGCATACAATGGAAAGCGTTACGTATTCATCTGCGGAAAACGTAGAATTGGGCGAGGGTACGGCATATATAAACGCTGAAATAGATAAGTCCGTTTATTACGGTATGATATCGGATATTACCGGAAAAACGATTGAAAATGATGCAGGTTTGGTTGAGGCGCTGCGCGCGCTTTCGTTGACGAGTAAAAAATATGAAAAGATCGAAGCCGCTCTGATGCAGGTGAATTCAACAGGATACGGTATCGTTATGCCGTCCGTGGACGAACTTTCTTTGGAAGAGCCTGAAATTGTAAAGCAAGGGAACCGTTACGGGGTCAGGTTGAAAGCAAGCGCGCCTTCGATCCACTTGCTGCGGGCTGATATAAAAACAGAAGTAGCTCCGATCGTAGGAAGCGAAAAGCAGAGCGAGGATCTTGTAAAATACCTGCTTGATGGCTTTCAGGAAGATCCTTCAAAAATCTGGGAATCCAATATATTCGGAAAATCGTTGGATGATCTGGTAAATGAAGGTTTAAAGGCAAAATTGACGCATATGCCGAATGAGGCCCGAATGAAGCTGCAGCAAACTCTGGAAAGGGTGATCAACGAAGGCTGCAACGGACTGATTTGTATTATCATATAAAACTAAAAGCGATCTGTAAATGGCTGCTTACAGATCGCTTTTCTTAAAGATATTTTTGATATTCTCTTACCGCGATCTTATCGCAGCGCTCGTTTTCCGGATGCCCGGCGTGGCCTTTGATCCAATCAAAATGAACGTTGTGGAGCTTTAACAATGCGGTTAGTTCGATCCAGAGATCGGGATTCAGAACCGGTTTTCCGTCAGATTTTTTCCATCCTTTTCTTTCCCATGCCGAAAGCCAGTGCTGATTGATCGCATCGCAAACGTATTTTGAATCGGAAACAACAGTGACGTTGCACGGCCTTTTCAGGGCTTTCATCCCTTCGATCACCGCGGTGAGCTCCATGCGGTTGTTCGTGGTTTCCTTTTCCGAGCCGTAAAGCTCAAGTTCTTTCTGCTTGTATTTGAGTATTGCGCACCATCCGCCGGGGCCTGGATTACCGGAACATGCGCCGTCTGTATAAATATATACCAAATCCATAAGATCACCGGAGTGCATTGTAACATATTCTTTTTGTAAAATCAATGCCAATATGACTAAACCATGCGCCGGATGTAAATAATAACCGTGATAATTCAATTTGGGGTGAGAATATGATAGCGGTGATTATGTGCGGCGGCATAGGGAGCAGGTTGCAGCCGCTGACGGAAACAACGCCAAAACCATTGATCAGAATACTGAACGTTCCGGTGCTGAAGCACATCATAGATGCTGTGATCCGCGCCGGAATTCATGATATTCGTCTGTCGCTCGGCTACAAAGCGATGGATATCATGGAATACTGTGAAAAAAACGGTTTCGGCGCCGATATCAGCTATTATGAAGAAACAAAGCCATTGGGTACGGCCGGCGGTGTAAAAAACTGCATAGAAGAAACAGAAGAAGACGTTCTTGTTCTCAGCGGTGATAATTTATTCACTATTGATCTGAAGAATGTAATTGATTTTCACAGTAAAACGCAGGCGGATATAACAATAGTAGGGAGGGAAGTGCCCGATCCGAGAGAATACGGCGTAATCAAATGTGACAAAAATGACTGTGTGATCGGATTTCAGGAAAAACCGACGTGGGAAAATGCGGAATCCTGCTTGATCAACACCGGGATCTATGTTATGAAGGGGCATATTCTGAAGATGATACCTTCCGGAAACGTATATGATTTTGCCGGACAGTTGTTTCCTGAAATTTTAAGAAGAGAGATGCGTTTTCTATGCAGCCGCACCGAACGGATGTGGGGCGATATGGGTGAATTTGAGGCATATAGAAATCTTTCATGTGAAATGCTGGAGAAATACAAGGATCAATTCAATTTTATCGGAAAGTTTTATTCGGAAGACCGGGAGGACGACCGTGGGAATAAGATCCTTGCCCCCTGCCTGATCGGTGACGGATGCAGATTGGAAGAAAACTGCACGATCGGGCCTTATACCGTGCTCGGGAAAGCTGTAGAAATCGATCGGGGAAGCACGATTCGTGCGTGTATTGTGGGCGACCGTGTAGAAGTCGGCGCAAACACGGATCTTGATGAAGCAATTCTGGACGACGACGTTCGGGTCGGTCCGAATTGCGTTGTTGAAAAGAACGCCGTGATCGGTTACGGCGCAAAAATCGGCAGGTTTTCCAGGGTATTACCCGGATGCAGGATTTGGCCTGGCAGAATAATAGCGCCTGAAGGCATTGTTTCCAAAGATATGTTTTATGAAACGCCAGAAAGACTGGAACCGGATATATACGGAATTTCCGGAAAAGCATTTGCAGAGTTTTCATTAGCCGATGCGCTGAAGCTGGGGCATGCTGTGGCTTCGGTAAAAACAATTCGCCGTATCGGCGTCGGATGTGACGGGCAGGAAACGTCTGAACTTTATAAAAATGTTTGTATTTGCGGCGTACGCGCCTGCGGCTCCATGGCATACGATTACGAAACAGTGTATAAAGCGCAGGCATATTTTTACACCGCATACAGCGGTTTGGATTTGTTTGTGTATATTTCCACGTCAGATCAGACTGTTAATATTTCTGTTTTCGGCAAGGATGGTTTCCCGGTGGATCCTGCAACCGCAAGAGGAGTAAATAATAATTACAGATTTTCTGCTTTTCGTTTCACTTTTGAACAGCCTCCTTATGAATTATTTCGCATGCATCTGATCCGTGGTGCGTACCTTCTTGCATTAAAGAAGGATATGCCATCATCTCTGAAAGGCGCGCCGCTGCACGTTGAGTGTGAAAATGAGCTTATTAAAGCTGTTTTGGTGGGGTTGTTCCGGAGATCAGATGCTTCCGAAATACAAGGCGGCTTGCAGTTTTTGATTAATGAAGACGGTACTGATATGTATTGTATTGAGAACGAACACGTATACTCCGCCGACCGTATACGGGCAGTGTTGTGCGAGCTTGCTTTTGCGCAGGGGGCAGACGTACTTCTGCCGGAGGATGCGCCGGATTTTCTTACGGAAAAGGCACAGGCTTACAACTGCCGTGCCATCAAAATGGCACCCGCAGCAGATCTTCCGGAGAATTTCACAGCGGAACTGCTTCTTGATAATCTTTGGAATTTTGACTCTGTATTTCTGTGTGCAAAAGTGATCGCCGTTTTAAATGAAGCTAATACCGATCTGGAGCATCTGATGTCGCTGCAGAATGATTTTGTGCTTCGCAGAAAAGTTATCACGCTTGATCGCGCGCCGTCTGCTATACGTCACATGCTATTGAAGGCCGGCGGAAGAAAAAAAGAGAATACGGATCCTTACTACTCATTTCACAGCCATCGCGGTGCGGACGTTAAAATTCGCCAATTGGGAAATACTAACCGCATGCGGCTTGTGATTCAGGCATCGGATGCGGAAGCCGCAAAAGAGATCAGCGCCGATCTGATTGCAAAATTACAGAGTATCAATATTGACAACAACGATAAATAGTAGTATTATAAGATGTATTATTTTATTTTGAAATAATCTTTATATATAAACTAATAAAGGAGTTATTATGCCGAATAAAACTGCAAAAACGCAGAAAAATAGCGCAGAGGCGAAAACAGAAAAAAGATCAAACAAACGGACGACGAACGGATCCGCCAAAAAAACTACGGTAAAGAAATCCAACGAAAAAAGCAAGACCGGAGCAAAAACAAAAACAAAAAATACAGAAACGATTCAGAAAAACGTCCAAGCAGATATTAAAACAAAAACCGAAAAAACAACCTCAACAAGGAAGAAAAGAACCCCTGCGGGTGAAAAGAAAAAAACAGCGCAAGCTGCCTTTCCCGTAAGAATTACCTTCCTCGGAGGAATCAACGAAATCGGAAAAAACCTTACGGTTTTTGAATACGACGGCGATATGGTCATACTGGATTGCGGTATGACGTTCCCGGATGCGGATATGCCCGGAATCGACTACGTTCTGCCGGATTTCAACTTTATAGAAAGAAACGCATCCAAAATCAAAGCCGTGTTTATCACGCACGGGCACGAAGACCATATCGGCGGTCTTCCTTACTTACTCAAAGTTGTAAATATACCGATTTATGCTACAAAGCTGACCATGGGGCTGATTGAAGGCAAGCTGCGCGAACACAGAATGTTCCGCACCGCAAAGCTGAATGTGATCAACCCCGGCGACGTGATCGAAGCAGGCGCATTCACGTTTGAGGCAATTCACGTAAACCATTCCATCCCGGACGCGCTTTCCTTTGCGATCCGCTGCGGCGCCGGCGTTCTCGTTCACACGGGCGACTTCAAGATCGATAACACCCCGATTGACGGCGGTGTGATAGACCTTCCCAAATTCGCCCAGCTCGGAAACGAGGGGGTATTATGTCTTCTTCAGGATTCCACGAACGCAGAAAAAGCCGGTTATACGCCCAGCGAGAAAAAAGTAGGGGAGACCCTTGCGCAGCTGTTTGTAAGAGCAGATAAAAAGCGTGTGATCGTAGCGTCGTTTTCTTCCAATATTCATCGTATACAGCAGATCATAGACGCATCCGTTCGAATGGGCAGAAAAATATTTTTGTCCGGCAGAAGTCTTGAAAACGTAACCTCGATCAGCCGGGATCTCGGATATATGAACGTGCCTGAAGGCCTTATCCTTCCGATTGATCACCTGAAGAATTACCCTGACGAGGAAATCGTGATCATAACTACCGGCAGCCAGGGAGAACCGATGTCCGCCCTTACGAGAATGGCCACCGGCGAACACAAAAAAGTGAAGATCGGCGATAATGACTTCGTGATCATTTCCGCAACGCCGATTCCGGGCAACGAAAAAACCGTTGCAAATACGATAAATGAGCTTATGAAGCTCGGCGCAGAGGTAATATACGAAAAAAGCCTCGGTATCCATGTGTCCGGCCATGCCGCGCAGGAAGAGCTGAAGCTGATCATGAATCTGGTCCGTCCGAAATACTTCATTCCGGTGCACGGCGAGCAGAAGCATATGCGAAAGCACGCAGAGCTTGCCCTGAGCGTTGGAATCCCGGAAAAAAATATACTGGTCCCCGAGCTTGGTGACGTCGTAGCGTTGTCAGAGGATGGCATCAGAACGGAAACGCGTGTGGCAGCGGGCAGAATCTTTGTGGATTCTTCCGGTGTCGGCGATGTTGGGAGTTCGGTGCTCCGTGACAGAAAAAAGCTTTCAACGGACGGCATCGTTCTTGTTACCGCCGTTTATGATCTTTATACGGGCGGTTTGATGTCATCGGTAGATATCCAGACGAAGGGATTCGTTTTCGGCGATAACGCAAACGAGCTGAACGCATATATTACAAACGCCTGCGAGGACGTTTTTGACCGCTACAGACGCGGTGTGAATATGGACAGCAACGTGCTGAAGCAAAGGCTGAAAGACGCCGTTGCAAAAGCGGTATTTGATAAAACAAAAAGGTCCCCCGTTATTATCGTAAGCGTATTCGCAGTATAATTCAGATTTACAGGAGGCGGTTGCTTGAAAATAGTGAATATTATTAAACGCAATCCGTTTACTTTCATAATAATTACGATCGCGCTGATTGTAAGTCTTCTCACCATCATGTATTCCGTGCCGGTCGGGTTGACAGAGGTCGGTTGTGTTTGTTTTGTAGCGTTCATATCTTTCAGATGGTATCTGAAAGATATGAAAAGAAAAATTGAGCAGGTGCAGAGTCTCAGCGAAATGGTGCGTCTGTCGGATTCGGATAACGCCGTTGTCGGCGCGTTTCCTTTGCCGGCCGCGCTGATACAATCGGATGGCGAGCTTGTATGGTTCAACGCGCTGTTTGAAGGTTTGCTTCAGGATTTTTCAAAAATGGAAAACAATAACCTGAGCTCCGTCATTCCTCTGCACACATACCTTTCCGATCAGAATAACGCCGGCAGTTTTGAAGTGACAGGCGATAAAGGCCGGTATACTGTTTACCCGGCGACTCTGAAAGACGGCGCCTATGCGTTGTATTTTGTTGACGATACGGTTTTGAAGGATATCCGCACCAAATATCAGATGAGCCGCCCCGTGGTTCTGCTGATCAACGTGGATTCCCTTGAGCAGGCGGAAGACCTGATGCCGCACGAAGATTATTACGCGATGAATTCCGATATCGACAGGATCATCAGCAAATGGTTTGTTGAAAATAAGTGTATCTTCCGCAAATTCACCGACGGCAGATTTTTTGCCGTAACGGAATCAAAAAATCTTGATGATATGATCGCAAATCGCTTCAGCGTGATCGATAAAGTAAGAAACGGTCATTTCGGTCCGTCCGAAACAGAAATAACCCTCAGTATCGGCGTAGGACACGCAGATGAAGTGGACGTATGTGAAGACGACGCAAGAGAAGCTTTGGATATGGCGCGAGGCCGAGGCGGCGATCAGGTAGCGATTAAAACTGGAGATAATTACGAGTTCTTCGGCGGGATCAGCGGAGGCAAAGAAAAACGCGGAAAAATTAAATCCCGTGCCTTTGCCGGCGCATTGGCAGAGTATATTCAAAACAGCTCCAACGTCCTTGTAATGGGGCACAGCTTCAGCGACTTCGATTGTATCGGCGCTGCCGGCGGTATCGTTGCGATTGCCCGTTCCGTAGGAAAAAATGCACACGTTATCGTTAAAAAAGATAAAACCATGGCGCTGCCGCTGATTCACATGCTGGAAAGCGGTTCCGGGGCGATCAGTTTTATTACACCGGAGAAAGCATTATCCGAAATCAATGATAATACACTTTTGATTATCGTGGATACCATGCGTGTTAAAATTGTTGAGGAACCTCGTTTCCTGAATCTCGGGTTGAAAACAGTTGTGATTGACCATCACCGGATGGCGGTGGATCATATCGAAGGAAGTACATATGAACTTCTGGAGCCGCACGCCTCTTCCGCCTGTGAAATGGTAACCGAGCTTGTACAGTATTCTCCGTCCAAACCGAAGCTTACCCAAAATCAGGCACAGGGATTACTTGCCGGTATCATGCTGGATACGAAAGATTTTACCTTGCGGGTAGGCAGCCGTACGTTCGACGCCGCTTCGTATCTGCGTTCCTGCAAAGCGGATACCGTTGCCGTAAGAAAACTATTCGCAGGCAGTGTTGACGAGAATATAAAGATAAACGAAATCGTGAACAACGCTCATTTTTACGACCGTTATGCGATTTCAATATCTGAAGTAAAAGGGGAGTCCGCGAGGCTGATTTGCTCGAAAGCAGCCGATGAGCTTCTTACGATTTCCAACGTGGACGCATCGTTCGTAATATCACCGTTGGGCGAAAACACGCTCAATATTTCCGCGAGAAGCCTGGAGCGCATCAACGTTCAGCTGATCATGGAACAGCTCGGCGGCGGCGGACATCACAGTATGGCGGCTGCGCAGCTCAGTGATATGACTGCGGAAGAAGCTTTTGCGCTGCTGAAAGAAAAAATAGACGCATATTTATCGACTTCAACAGATATAGGAGGATGAAAAGATGAAAGTCATTCTGAACATGGACGTTAAGGATCTTGGAAAAAAAGGCGAGCTGGTCAACGTTTCCGACGGCTATGCCAAGAATTACCTGATCCCGAGGAAAATTGCAAAACAGGCAGACGCCGGCGCAATGAACGAGCTTAAAAACCGTGAGGCTGCCACCGCCTACCGCATTGCGCAGGAGAAAGCAACGGCAGAAAAAAACGCGGCTGCGCTTGAAGGAAAAACGATTACCGTTAAGGCAAATGCCGGCGCAAACGGCAAGCTTTTCGGTTCCGTTACGTCCAAAGAGATTGCTGAAAAAATCAAAGAAGAATTCGGTATTGAAGTGGAAAAAAAGAAAATCATTTCCGAGGATATCCGCCAATACGGCACCTATTCCTTTACTGTAAAGCTTTATACCGGTATCCAGGCGCAAATGTACGTTTTTGTAGGCGAATAAAATCATTGGAGATACATAATGGCATCGGAATTAACGGGTGATACTCAAAGCAAAATCTATTCATTTGAAGCTGAGCAGGCAGTACTCGGCTGTATTTTGTTTGATCCGAAATGCTTTTCTGTAGCCGCCTCTATCCTGAAATCAGATTATTTCTACTATCCGCAGCACCAGTCGATCTATTCCATAATGACGGTATTGGACAGTACCTCCGGAACGATCGATATGCTTATGCTGTTGGACCGCTTGAGAAAAGAAAAGATCTTCAGCGGGGAAGACGGCGGTAAACAGTATCTGATGCAGCTTACCGAGGCGGTACCCTCGGTTTCCAACCTGGAATCCTACTGCCGCATCGTAAAAGACAAGTTTTATGTTCGTACGTTGGTGCAGGCAGCAAATAAGATCATAGACGAGGCACAGAATTCAAACGAGGATGCGGATAAGCAGCTCGATGCAGCAGAGCAGCGCATTTACGATATCCGACAGGGGCGTACGGACGACGGCCCCGCGAGCATCGGCACGATGATCAAGACCGTATACGATACCCTTGCGAAACTGAATTCCGAAGATCGTGATCTTTATAAGGGGTTGCCGACGGGTTTTGCCGATTTCGATACAATGTGTACCGGCCTAAACCGTTCGGACCTTGTGATCGTCGGCGCCCGTCCTGCAATGGGTAAAACAAGTTTCGCGCTGAATATGGCCCGCAACGTAGCCGCAAAATCGAGAAAAAAAGTATTGTTCTTCTCATTGGAGATGTCGAAGGAGCAGTTGGCGCAGCGCGTGCTTGCTTCGGAAGCGCGTATCCCGAGCCAGAAAATGCGCACCGGCGATCTTACGCCTTCGGAATGGGATTCACTCCTTTCCGCCGCGCTTTTCCTCGGCGACGTTCCTTTGTATTTTGACGATACCTCCAATACGACCGTGCCGGAGATGAAATCAAAAATCCGAAGGCTCAAGGACGTTGGCGCGGTATTTGTGGATTATCTTCAGCTTATGAAATCCGCGGAAACGAAAGAGAGCCGTGTGCAGGAAGTTTCCGATATCACGAGAAATCTGAAGCTTATGGCAAAGGATCTGAATATCCCTGTGGTCGTATGCGCGCAGCTTTCAAGAAGTACGGAATCCAGAGGCAACAAGTCTCATAAACCGCAGCTTGCAGATCTTCGTGAATCCGGTTCTATTGAGCAGGACGCGGATATTGTGGTTATGCTTTACCGGGAAGACTATTATAAGAAAAATGAACAGAACGATGAAGAAGGCGGAGAGCAGGAACAGAAAGTCAACGTAAATCTGGCCGAGCTGCTTGTTGAAAAAAACCGCCACGGACCTACGGGCAAAATCAAGCTTGCATGGAACCCGATGTACACGATGTATACCGGCGTTGATAAACAAAATGACGAAGCTCAGTGAATTATTCCTGCATACGATCTCTCAATATGATATGCTGCACAACGGCGACCGTGTTTGCGTCGGCTTTTCCGGCGGCGCGGATTCGGCTTGCCTGCTTTCGTTGTTATATAAATACAGGGATCAGCTTGGTATAGAACTGAGCGCCGCACACGTGAATCACTGCCTTCGTGGGGAGGAATCGGATGCGGACGAATTGTTTGTTCGCGATTTCTGCGCCGAAAGGGATATCCCGCTGCACGTTTATCGCGCAGACGTATCCGCTTTATCAAAGGCTTGCGGTGAAAGCATTGAGCTTACCGCCAGAAGAGTAAGGTACGATTATTTCGCTTCAATCAATGCGGAAAAAATAGCGACCGCACATACCGGCAGCGACGCGGTAGAAACTATGCTGCTCAATCTGAGCCGTGGCGCTTCCTTGCATGGATTGACCGCAATTCCGCCGGTACGGGGCAATATTATACGGCCTCTGATCTGTTTTACAAGAAAACAGACGGAAGATTATTGCCGGGAAAACAAAATTGCTTTTTGTACAGACCGATCAAATGATTCAGATGCGTATACGAGAAACCGGGTCCGGCATCACGTAATCCCTCCGCTGCAAGAGATATTTCCGGCGTTTGAGGAAACGGCTATTCGTTGTATCCGTACGCTGAAAACGGAAGATGATTATATGGAACAGGAGGCAAAAAAGCAGCTTTCCCTCCTGATGAAAGACGGAAAGCTGTCGGTTGCTCCGCTTATGAAGCTGCACCCGGCCCTGTGTGCCAGAGTATTAAGCAGCTATATTTCTTTTGTTTCCGGCGCTGCGTTTGAAACAGTCCATCTGGATCTGATTCTCAACAATCTTGATCGGAAAGGCTATGCTTTAACGCTGCCCGGCAATATCGGAATTCAAACTGACGGGGATTTTCTTTTTATTTGTGATTCCCGGGAAATCCAGCAGCCGGAATATAAAAAAATGGCAAAAGGTAAACCGGAAACTGTTTTCCGGTGCGGGTACAGATTGGATTTCAAGATCATGGATGCAATTCCTGCATTTCATTGGAACTGTGAGTACATTGATTTTCACAAAATTGATGATATAATAGAAATCAGAGCGCCTATGACCGGCGATCGTGTGCATCTTTCCAAAAGGAACTGCACAAAAACGTTGAAAAAACTATATACGGAAATGAAAATTCCAGCGGCGGAAAGAAAGAATCTGCCTGTGATTGCAGACAGCCGCGGCGTGATCTGGGCTTATGGCGCAGGGGTTGACCGCACCCGTCTTGCGGATGAAAATACCGAAAAAATAATGATTATCAGAATGGAGAGCTGTAAACCATGTTGAATGATATCAATGAAGTCCTGTTTTCAGAAGAATTACTGTGTGACGTTGTAAAAAAACTCGGCGCACAGATCTCATCGGATTATAAAGACAGAAACCTGCTGATGGTAAGTATTCTGAAAGGGTCCGTTGTGTTTATGACGGATCTGATGCGTTCCATCGATATTCCGTGTGAAATAGATTTTATGGCTGTTTCATCCTACGGAAGCGGCACAAAATCCTCGGGTACCGTGCGTATTTTGAAGGATCTGGATCGAGATATCCGCGGCTATGACGTTCTGATCGTTGAAGATATTCTCGACAGCGGCATGACGCTGAATTACCTGATGGATCTTCTTTATGCCAGAAACCCGAACAGCATCCGCATCTGCACGCTCTTCGATAAGCCAGAACGCAGAAAAGTGGATATCTATCCCGATTACAAAGGGCTTGAAGTTCCGGATGAATTTATTGTAGGTTACGGCCTTGATTACGATGAAAAATACAGAAATCTGCCGTTTGTGGGAATACTGAAACCGCAGGTTTATTTGAAAAACAAGGAGTGAAAACATTGAACAACGATAAAACGCGAAAAATCGGTCAGTTCTTACCCCTGATTCTTGTTCCCCTTATAATGATTATGGCGATTTCTTTTTTCGTGAAAAATAGCGCCTCCGAAAAAGAAAAAACCTATTATGAGATCGTTCAGCTTTTCAGAGAAGATAAAATTGAATCCTACGAGCTCAATCTCGGCAGCGGATTGCTGAATTATAAGCTTCGTAACGATAAAACTGCTCATAAGTACACGGTTCCCAGCGTTTCGCTCTTTTATGAAGACGTCCACGCTTACGTTATGCGTTTTAATGAAGAGCATCCGGATTCACCTGTGGTGTTTAATTATAAATCGGGGTCGTCGAATTCATGGCTTGTAAGTTTGATTCCTACAATCCTGATGATTATTGTGCTCGGCGTTCTGATGTTCGTGATGACCAGAAGAATGAACCAGAGCATTATGAGCGAATCCAACCGTACCATTAGCTTCGGCAAAGCAAGGGTTCGCAAAAACGAAGGCGGCAAAAAGGTTACGTTTGCCGACGTTGCCGGTGCGGATGAAGAGAAAGAAGAGCTTGCCGAAATCGTTGAGTTCCTCAAGGACCCGAGTAAATATAACGCGCTTGGCGCAAGAATCCCCAAAGGCGTTCTTCTTGTTGGCCCTCCCGGTACGGGTAAAACCCTGTTGGCAAAGGCTGTGGCAGGGGAAGCAAACGCTCCGTTCCTTTCCATTTCCGGCTCGGACTTTCTGGAAATGTACGTCGGCGTCGGCGCATCCCGCGTGCGAGATCTGTTTGCCCAGGCAAAGAAATGCGCGCCGTCCATCATTTTTATTGATGAGATTGACGCCGTCGGTCGTCACAGAGGTGCCGGTATGGGCGGCGGACACGATGAGCGCGAGCAAACGCTGAATCAGATGCTCGTTGAAATGGATGGCTTTGTTGAGAATGAAGGCGTGATCGTGATCGCGGCAACAAACAGACCGGATATACTTGATCCTGCGTTGCTGCGCCCCGGCCGCTTCGACCGTCAGGTAACGGTTGGATATCCGGATATCAAAGGCCGCGTAGAGATCCTGAAAGTTCATGCAAAGAATAAATCTCTTGCGCCTGACGTCGATTTCCAGGAGATCGCAAGATCCACCGTAGGTTTTACGGGTGCAGATCTTGCAAACCTGTTGAATGAGGCGGCGCTGCTCGCAGCAAGAAAAGGGTTAAAGGCGATTACAAAGAGTGAGATTCAGGAAGCCGCAATTCGTGTGATCGTCGGCGCCGAAAAGAAGTCTCATAAGATTTCTGAGAAGGATAAGAAGATCACTGCGTTCCATGAAGCGGGTCACGCCGTGGCAACCTACTATCTTGAAGGGCAGGATCCCGTGCATCAGGTTTCCATAATTCCCAGAGGTATGGCCGGCGGTTATACCATGTCGCTGCCTGTGGAAGATAAGCTTTACAGCTCCAAAAAGAGTATGGAGGATGATCTCGTCACCCTGCTTGGCGGCCGTGTTGCGGAAAAAATCGTGTTTGACGATATTACGACCGGCGCCTCCAACGATATTGAACGCGCTTCTGAGATCGCCAGAAAAATGGTTACAAAATACGGCATGAGCGATTCTCTCGGCCCGATTGCGTTCGGCTCCGGACACGATGAAGTTTTTCTCGGTAAAGACTACGGTACCGTTCGGAACTATTCAGAAGAAATTGCGAAAGATATCGATACGGAAGTGAAAGACATCATTTTCAAAGCCTACAGCAGATGTGAAGCTATTCTCAGAGAGCATAGAGACCGTCTTGACCGTCTTGCGTACTATCTGATTGAAAATGAAAAGATTGACGGAGAAGGCTTCAAACGTTTGATGGAAGAATCTTCTGCCGTACCCGTGGAGGAAAACAATAATGCATAAAAGAATATCTACTGCTGTAATTATTGCATTGGCTGCGGTTATATGCCTTTGCATATTCAGTTCCTGTAATAAAAAGGAGACGCAGAATATGAATTTTGAAGATTTATATAACGCTGAAGTTGAAAAATTCAAAGATAATCAGTATCCGATTGCCGTAATCGTTACTAACGAAGGCGGTGTGATCGCTTTTGAGATGTATCCCGAGCTTGCCGATAATACGGTCAGAAATTTTATATCTCTGGCGAATAAAGGTTTTTATGACGGAATCATCTTTCATCGAGTGATCAAGGACTTCATGATCCAGACAGGAGATCCTCTCGGAAACGGAACCGGCGGCCCCGGGTATCAGATCGTTGGTGAGTTCTCCAACAACGGTTACAATAATACGCTTCCTCATACAGATGGCGTGGTATCCATGGCGCGACAGGGCAACCGTTTTAATCCTGCTGCAGCATACAATACTGCAGGTTCCCAGTTCTTTATCTGTACCGCGGCAAAGGATTATCTGGACGGAGATTACGCTGCCTTCGGAAAAGTAATCGACGGTATGGATGTTGTATACAAAATCGGGAATACGCAAACTGACGCAAATGACCGCCCTCTGACTGATCAGGTAATGGCTTACGTTCGTGTGGACACACATGGTGTGGATTATGCTGAGCCGGAGACGATTCCGGAATGAGTTGGAGATTATTCAAAAATTTTGTTTTTATCTATTGATTTTTTGTATAAACTGTGATATAAAATAAATGAAATCATTTATTTATGGAGGTTGTTATTATGATGGGATGGATTGTAAAAATGCTTCTTAAAATCATGAAGCCTTTTGCAAAGGTCATGATCTGGCAGGCAATTTTCGATTATCTTGGAACTGCCCTTGAAGAGGACACCACCGCAGAAGAGCCTACCGAGCCTGCTGAAGTTGAAGAACCCACAGAATAATTGTTTAAAAAATATCCGCCGCAAGGGCGGATATTTTTTTTCATCCCTTGCTATTGTTGTTAATTAATTAACGACAGTTGAATTTTACGTGAAATTATAATATAATTTTTAAGTATATAATATATAAATTGTATTTGCTGGGAGATGTTGATTCAATATGATTTATGATGTTGCTATTATCGGCGCCGGTGTGATCGGCGCTTTAACGGCGAGAGAATTATCAAGATATAAGCTTCGCACTGTTCTTCTTGAAGCAGAAAACGACGTTGCAATGGGGGCTTCCAAAGCAAACAGCGGCATCGTGCATGCCGGATTTGATGCGGTTCCCGGTACTCTGAAAGCGAAATTCAACGTAAAAGGCACCGCAATTATGGCGGAATACTGTAAAGAACTTGACGTGCCGTATAAGAATAACGGTTCTCTGGTCGTTGCCTTCTGCGATGAAGAAATTGAAACACTGAAAGAGCTTTACAACAGAGGTCTCGCGAACAGTGTTCCGGATATGGAGCTTCTGGATCGTGAACAGCTTCGTGCCGTTGAGCCGAATATTGCGGAAGAGGCCTGCGGTGCGTTGCTTGCGAAAAGCGCCGGTATCGTATGTCCTTACGAGCTTACGATTGCCGCGGCGGAAAACGCTGTTGCCAATGGTGTTGAGCTGATCAGAAACTGCGCCGTAACAGGCATCGACTGTGCAGACGGTGTATTTCATCTGCATACGGCACAGGGAGAGATCGATACATATTATGTAATTAATGCCGCGGGTACGCATTCCGATGAAATTGCCCGAATGATCGGGGACGACAGCGTTCATATCAAAGTGCGCAGCGGTGAGTATTTCGTTTTGGATAAAGCAGTGGGGAATCTCGTTTCGCATACGGTTTTCCAGTGCCCGACAGAGCTCGGCAAAGGCGTTCTCGTAACCCCGACGGTTGACGGCAACCTGCTGATCGGGCCGACTGCCGCCGAAACGGAGGATCCCGATAATACGGCTACTACGCTTGAAGGTTTGAAAGCTGTAAAAACGTTGGCAACAAAAAGCTGTAAGCTTGTTTCCACAAGAAACGCAATTACGTCTTTCTGCGGCCTTCGCGCGCACGACGACTCACAGGATTTTGTGCTCGGCCCGAGTAAGGCAAATGAAAAGTTTATCAACGCTGCAGGTATAGAATCTCCCGGGCTTTCTTCTGCCCCTGCCATTGCGAAGTATCTCGCTTATCTTGTAACAAATGCGTATGATAATCTTGAAGTAAACGAAAGCTTCAACGGTAAACGCGAAGGTATTTTCCGTTTCCGCAACGCAACGGATGAAGAAAGAGCCGAGGCCATTGCGCGTGACCCTGCGTACGGCCGTATCATCTGCCGCTGCGAAACCATTACGGAAGGCGAAATCATCGACGCCATCAGAGCTCCTGCGGGCGCAAGAGACGTGGACGGCGTCAAACGCCGTACGCGCGCCGGTATGGGCAGATGCCAGGGCGGTTTCTGCGGTTCCAAAGTGGTTGAGATTCTCGCCAAAGAACTCGGCGTAGAAATGAACGAGATCACGAAATTCGGCAAGGGTTCCAGAATCCTGTTTGATAAGACGAAATAAGCGGAGGAACAAAACATGATGAATTATGATCTTGTTGTTGTCGGCGGCGGTCCTGCCGGTATGGCGGCCGCATTGAAAGCAAAAGAGTGCGGCGTTGAAAAGATTATCATTCTTGAGCGCGCCCAAACGCTCGGCGGCATTCTTGAACAGTGTATTCATACCGGTTTTGGTCTCCATTATTTCGGAGAAGAGCTTTCCGGCCCAGAATATGCCGATAGATTCATTGTTGAAGTTGAGAAAACGGATATCGACGTAAAATGCGATACCATGGTGCTGGATATCAGCGAATCCAATCTTGTAACGGCTGTTAATAAAAAAGACGGTTTGCTGAAAATACAGGCGAAAGCCGTTGTGCTTGCCATGGGCTGCCGTGAGCGGCCCCGCGGCGCATTGGAAATGGCCGGTACGCGCGCTTCCGGTATCATGACTGCCGGTACCGCCCAGAAATATGTGAATCTCGACGGCTATATGCCGGGCAAAAAAGTGGTGATCCTCGGTTCCGGTGATATCGGCCTGATCATGGCGCGCCGCATGACGCTGGAAGGCGCTGAAGTGAAAGTGGTATGTGAAATCATGCCTTACTCCGGCGGCCTTACCAGAAATATCGTGCAGTGCCTTGATGATTTCGGCATCCCGCTTCGTCTTTCCACTACCGTAATCGAGACGCACGGTACGCAGCGTCTGGAAGGCGTTACCATTGCTAAGGTGGATGAGCGTATGCAGCCGATCCCCGGCACGGAAGAGTATATCGAGTGCGATACTCTCATGTTGTCGGTCGGGTTGATTCCCGAAAATGAATTGACGAAAAACGTAGGCATTGCGATAGATCGTGTTACAAACGGCGCTGTTGTGGATGAGATGCGGCAAACCGACCATAAGGGCGTATTTGCCTGCGGCAACGTTCTGCACGTCCATGACCTTGTGGATTACGTAACGTTGGAATCTCAGCTTGCCGGGCAGGGCGCCGCGGAATTCATTTTGGGAAAGGCGCCTTCAGAAACGGTTTACGTAAACACGGTTACAGGAAACGGCGTTCGTTACCTTGTTCCGCAGCGCGTGAATGTGAGAAACCGGAACGACGTGAAACTCTATTTCAGAGTCGGCAGAATTTTCAAAAACGCAAAAGTCGTATTGGAATGCGACGGAAAAACGATTTCATCCAAGAAAAAAGTGAAGCTTGCCCCCGGTGAGATGGAAAATGTGGTTATTCCGGCGGACGTGCTTGCCGGAATGGATGAGAACAGCACGATTACCGTTCGCGTGGAGGAATGAAAATGAGAAGAGATCTTACTTGCGTTGCCTGTCCTCTTGGCTGCGCGATCACAGTAGAATATGATGATACAGGCGTGCTTTCCGTTACCGGAAATACCTGTAAGCGCGGTGACGCGTATGCCCGGACCGAAATTGTAAATCCCACCCGTTCTCTGGCAACCAGTGTGAAAGTGAACGGCGGTATCTATCCCGTTGTTCCGGTGAAAACAAGCAAGCCGATTCCGAAAAACATGATGTTTGACTGCATGAAGGTCATCAACTCCGTTACTGTTGACGCTCCCGTTCAGCTGGGGCAGGTGATTATTCCGGATATCCTCGGTACCGGCGCGGATATCGTTGCCACAAATCACGACTGATATGGATCTTTCTTATCAGTATGCAAATAAAGCCAGACCTTCCGCGAGGCAGATCGAATGGCAGAAAACAGAATTCTATGCGCTTGTAAGCTACGGCCTTCCCGTGTTTACATCTGCAAAGTTCGGCGGTGGTTATACATCGCCTTCTGTTTTTTGGCCTGAAAACATGGATACGGACAGCTGGTGTGAATTGGCTGTAAATGCCAGTATGCGCGGACTCGTATTTACCTGTAAGCATTACGACGGATTCTGCCTTTGGCCGACTGCTCACACGGATTACTCAGTAAAGAATTCCAATTGGATGGACGGTGAAGGCGACCTCGTGCGCATGGTTGCCGATTCCTGCAGAAAATTCGGTTTGAAATTCGGCATATACGTTTCTCCTTGGGATATGCATGAAAAAACCTACGGCACCGGCAAGGCATACGATGATTATTTCTGCGGTCTGCTCACGGAACTGCTCTCGAATTACGGCGACGTTTTCTGCGTATGGCTTGACGGGATCTGCGGCAGCAACGAAACCCGCGTGCAGAAATATGATTGGGGCAGGTATTATCAACTGATCCGTTCTCTTATGCCGAACGCCGTGATCTCCTTTATGGGGCCGGACGTCCGTTGGAGCGGAAATGAAAACGGCGTTACCCGCAGTGAGGAATGGAGCCCCGTACCGGCATATTTCGGTATATACGAAGACGGCACGTCAGAACCTGCGCCGAAGAAGGCAGGGGATATGATGTCGCTTGATATCGGCAGCCGAAAAGCAATCAAGGGGCAGAAAAAGTTTATCTGGTACCCCTGCGAGGTCAGTCTTCCGATCCGGAAACATTGGTTCTTTGACGAGGACGATAAGTATTCTGTAAAAACGAAGGACAAGCTCCTCACTCTTTATTATAATACCGTAGGTAATAATTCCTGCCTCATGCTCGGTCTTTCGCCCAATAAGCGCGGTGTGATCGACGATGTGGATACGCAGATCCTTACCGCATTCGGCAAAGATCTGAAGCTGATGTTTTCCGGCAATATCGTGGATGACCGTGCTATGGTATCGGCTTCTTCTGAGATGAACACCGCAAAGGCGCATAACGTTAAATCTGCTGAAATGAAGCTTTGCTGGCGTCCTGCGGCTGACGATAAAACACCGACGCTGCATATTCAGTTCAATGAAGACGAGCCTTTTGATAAGATCGTGCTTTCAGAAAACATTGTGGACGGACAGCATATTGAAGCCTTTGAAATTCAATATTTGAATGAAAAAGGGAAATGGAAAACGCTATACGAAGGTACGTCGGTAGGGTATAAACGGATTTGCAGCATAAAGCCGATAAAATGCAGAGAGCTGAAAATCACTTTTAAAAAATACCGTGATTTCTTTGAACTTTCTCATTTGCAGATCAACTGATGGTACAGCATACGATTCCTCCCGTGTTTGACGGGAACAGCGAAATTATGATTCTCGGCAGTTTTCCCTCTGTCAAGTCCAGAGAAGCGGCATTCTTCTACGGACATCCGCAAAACAGATTCTGGAAAGTGCTTGCCGCCGTTTTTGAAGTTTCGCCCCCTTCAGATACCGAGGAGAAA
>JAEEGL011617585.1_pt1 | contig 29881 bp, 24 predicted proteins | sample 9134231 | NCBI WGS metagenome assembly JAEEGL01 (sample SAMN16246548, study PRJNA631951) | gut metagenome | biome: gut microbiome; feature: rumen; material: fiber-attached | host: Bos | place: Iran: Karaj | collected 2018-10
GAGATATCAGGTCGTCACCTTATTCCTCTATGCCTTCTTCCCGCTTGTCATGGGCATCGTGTCTGTGTTTACTTTCGGGCTGTCCCTGACAAGCCCCGTCATCATGCTCGTGCTGCTTCTCATGTACTGCGTCTTAAACGTCATACAGAGCAGAGAGCGGTCCATCTCCGACAGCGAGCTTCAGATGGCGAATGCGATACAGGAAGGAATGCTCCCGCACATCTTCCCGCCTTACCCGGAGCGCAGTGAGTTCGACCTCTACGCGTCAATGACGGCGGCGAAAGAAGTCGGCGGAGACTTCTACGACTTCTATATGCCGGACAGCGACCACCTCGTCGTAACGATAGCGGATGTATCCGGCAAAGGAATCCCCGCGGCGCTGATGATGATGGTCACCAAGACGCTCATCAAGAACAGAGGTCTGACAGACTTTGAAGATTGTTCGAAGATCCTCTCCACCGTCAACGACCAGCTCTGCGAGAACAACGACATATCCATGTTCGTCACGGTCTGGGTCGGAGTTCTTACGATATCAACCGGCGAGTTCAGATATGCAAACGCAGGTCATGAATATCCTGCGATAAAGAGAGCAAACGGCAAGTTCGAACTTATCAAGGAACGTCACTCTCCCCCGATCGGATGCATGGAAGGCATCCCCTACAAAGAGCATAAGACAAAACTCGAGCCGGGTGATATCATCTATGTGTACACGGACGGCGTAACAGAGGCGAACAACAGCAAGAATGAACTCTTCGGAGAGGCGCGCATGCTCGATGCACTTAACCTCCCGAACGACGGCGACCTACTCGTCCTCGAGTCCAACATAAAGGACAGCATCGACGCATTCATTGACGGCACCCCGCAGTTCGACGATATCACGATGCTCAGCATGAAGTACAACGGACCGCAGGCTGCAGAAGAAACAGGTGATGCAGATATGAAGCAGCTTAAAGTAAAAGCCGACATCTCCAACCTCGATCAGGTCTTATCCTTTGCAGATGCCATACTTGAAGAGGCTGAATGTTCACCCAAAGCCCAGATGCAGCTGGATATAGCAATCGAAGAGATCTTCGTGAACATCGCGCACTACGCATATCCCGACGGTGAAGGCGATGCCGTTATCGGGATCAAAGCAGACGCTGAAGCAAGGTGCGTGACGATGCGTTTCGAAGATTCCGGCATGCCGTATGACCCGCTCAAGAACGAAGACCCCGATATAACGCTGTCGGCAGAAGACCGACCGATAGGCGGACTCGGTATATTCATGGTTAAGAAGAGCATGGATGACATCTCTTACGAATATAAGGACGGCAAGAACTGCTTGACCATCAAAAAGAATATTTGATATATAATTAAAATACATTTCAGGAGGATTAGATCATGTTGAACATCACAAAGAATGCAAATGGTAATGCGCTCAAGATAATCCTTGAAGGCAGACTCGATACCACCACTGCACCTCAGCTCGAAGAGCAGCTTAACTCAGCACTTGAAGGCGTAACTGATCTTCAGTTCGATCTTGCAAAGCTCGAGTATATCTCCAGTGCAGGCTTGAGAGTTCTTCTTGCTTCACAGAAGACGATGAACAAGCAGGGCTCAATGGTCATCTCGAATGCTTCTGACGAAGTAAAGGAGATCTTCGATGTCACGGGTTTCTCCGACATCCTGACGATCGAGTAAGCCACAGTAACAACAAGCATAAGAAAGGGCTGTCATGATTGGCAGCCCTTATTATTTTCAACTAGTCCAGAAGTTAGCCTTGAGATTGATGAGCATCTTGACTGATAAGTATGTCGCAGCCAGCACGATGGTCCCGAGCAGAAGATTGATCCAAACATCCGTGATGTTGATGAGCAGCGGAAGCATCGGGCTGATGAATACCCACATCATCAGGAAGATGCCCAGGACATGGCGGCTCATATCAGCTAAAAGCGCAGGTATCTTTCGTCCCGTGAGTGCCAGTATGCCGAAACAAATGGCCATCTCCAGGCAGATGATGCCGATCGCACAGACGAGGTTCCATATGTTAAGCGAATAATAATCGACTGCTGATACGGAGCCGGGATTTACTGCTGCCATGGGAAGTCCTTTCGTCATGATCGCAGCGATGCTCATGGGAATGAAGGTCACTCCTACCGCCAGGGATGCTATCGCAAACTGGAACCTGTTCTCCCATCTGCGGTAGAGGAATCCGGCCCAGTATCCCATTACCGGGAATATGCCCCAGGGAACGACCGGGAACCACGAGTACTCATTCTGTCTGAAGAAAACGCCGATGAGCGTCGCGAGCCACTGGTTGCCCTTGAAAGTCTCGGGCGTGAGCATGAAGTCGGCAGCGAAGATCGCCAATACGACAACGAGACTGAAAACGCCGCAGAGGATCGGGTTATCTTCCGCCCATCTCATTATGGCGAAGAAGATCATCGAAAGAGCTGCAAACCACAGGATGTTAAAATCCAGAATGGCCCAGGGATGCTCGAGGAAAGAACCGAAGTGTTCGGGATCGATAAGGCCCGGCAGGATGTCACGGATTATGTTGACATAGAGTCCGAGAAGGAAGAGTTTCAGTGCCCTGAAAAGGAATGTCTTTACGGTTGATCTTTGGGAATGCTCCGCGCCCCAGCCCATTGCGAACATTAACACACCCGCCGTTGGGATACCTCCGAGGAATTCTATCAAAGTATACGGAACGAGCCCCGGAAGTGCCTTCACATTTATCAGAACGTCACGTGAACCTTCCATGACAAGGAAATAGATCATGCCGATGATGGCCACAGCCTTCATCAGTTCTATCTCCGGTACCCTCTTCGTCTTCTCAGCCATCTGAATAATCCTTATTTGATCTTATTTTTCCTGCACTATTATAAAGCATAAAGTTTTACGATAGCAAAAAATAGGTTATCATTCAGGAAAACCTCAAGGAGGGCACGAAAATGATCTACCGCCAAGCCACCGACGATGACCACGAACTGATCGTAAAACAGGTCAGATCCGACTCCATCCAGAACGCCTGCCTTCTCATACCGGTAATACCGCTGGCTGTGCTTTTCATGTGCCTTTCGGTCAACATGATGATCAGGGACAACTACGACGAAGAGACTCTCGTGGTGTGCTCCGTAATCTATGCGATGATGCTCATAGGCGTGGTGGTCTTCATACTCTTCCTTATGAAGGACGTTTTTAAGCGCATCAGCTTCATCAACAAACGCAAATACACTGTCGCCGACTGCACCGTGGAGAGCAAGGAAAGGCAGGCCGGCTACAGATACGCACGCCACTTCATCAAGGTCAACTTCCCGGACGGCTGGTGGATGAAGCTCCGTGTTCCTCCTAAGATCTTCTATAAGGCAGAAGAAGGCATGAAGGCGATCACGGTAAAGTACGATGAACCGGAAAATAAGAAAAACAAACTTCCGGAAGATCTGGCGGTAATATTTAGCAAAGACTAACTTTAGACTTGAATGATTATTCTCAAGTGTTACAATGAACCCAGATATTAGGGAGTAGCTTGCACACCCGCGTGTGCGGCGCATGTCGTCATCACAGGGCCTTTGCCCTCGGTATGTGTCTTTTGAAGCGAGACTTTTATTGCAGTTATCGATGCAATAAAAGTCCCGTTTTTTATTGCCTCGATTTTGGAAAGATTGCATAAAAGCAATCGTGTTGACGCGTTAGCGTCGACTAACTACAATACATATGAACAATTACTCATATGTGTGGGAAAGACACGAGGTATTACAAAATGTCAGAAAAAGAACTCAAAGAATTCCTTTATGTTTGCAACGTTTTCAAGGGATTCGGTGAGGGCGACAGCAGACAGGAAGTCCTGCGCGGGATGGACTTCACTGTTAGAAAGGGCGAGTTCTGCGTCCTGCTGGGTCCTTCCGGGTCGGGTAAGTCCACCCTCCTCAACATCATCGGCGGTATCGACAGTGCGGACGACGGGTACATCTCCATTGCAGGAGACAAGCTCCGCGACATGGACGAGAAAGCGCTGACGAGGTACAGGAGAAAACACCTGGGATATGTATTCCAGCTCTATAACCTTATCCCGAACCTGAACGTCAAGGAGAACATCGAGGTCGGCGCTTATCTTTCCGACTCTCCCCTTGATATCGACGAACTCCTTAACACACTTGGTCTGTGGGATCACAGATACAAACTTCCCAACCAGTTATCGGGCGGCCAGCAGCAGAGAACATCCATCGGCCGCGCCATCGTAAAGAATCCCGATATCCTCCTCTGCGACGAGCCCACGGGCGCACTTGATTACAACACTTCCAAAGAGATCTTAAAACTTATCGAAGACGTCAACCAGAAGTACGGCAATACCGTCATCATGGTCACGCACAACAACGCGATCCAGGATATGGCTGACCACGTGATCAAGCTTCGTGACGGCGTCGTAAGGAAGAACATCATCAACGAGAACAAGATCTCGGCCGTCGATCTCGACTGGTAAGGAGGCGGCGTCATGCGTAATCCAATATACAAAAGGATCCTCCGCGACATGGCGAAGGAATGGAAGAGATATGTTGTGCTGTTCCTTCTCATGAGCTTCATGATAGGCACGGCATCAGGAATGTATGTTGCCAATGGCAGCATGCTTAAGGCTTTTGACGATTCCTACGACAAATACAAGATGGAAGACGGACACCTCGAATTCAAGGAAGAACCTACTGAGGATCTTCTTGCTGCGATGCCCGGCAACATAACCCTTTACGAGCAGTTCTACAAGGAAGTCTCAGAGGTGTCGGACGGCAATGACAAAGCGGTCGTAAGAGTATTCAAGATCAGAGAAGACCTTAATACCGCTTGCGTTATAGACGGACGTCTCCCGGAAGGCAAAGGCGAGATCGCGATCGACCGTATGCACGCAGACAACAACGGCATCGAGATCGGAGATACTATCACCGTTAACGGCAAGGAATTCGAAGTCGTCGGCCTTATCGCTCTGCCCGATTACAGCACTCTCTTCAAGAAGAATTCGGACATCATGTTCAACGCCATTGATTTCGACGTGGCGCTCGTAACGGAAGACGGCTGGAACGACCTTCCCGGCAACGTCAAATACCAGTATGCGTTCAGATACGACACTACCCCTGCTTCAGTGTACGAAGAGAAGGAATGGGGCGACGATCTGATGGAGAAGGCAGCCGTCATCGCGGCAACCGGCGGTTATACGGACGACAAGGACGAAGCCGAGCAGCTGGCAGATAACGTCGACGAGTGGACAGCTTATCTTGAAGGCATCGAAGAGCAGTCAGACGAACTCGAAGCCCGCGGCGAAGACCTTGAGGAAAGGGCTGCAGTTTTGGAAGAAAACTACGACAAGGTACTTGCCGGAGACCCCGAGTGGCTCGAAGAAGCTGCTTCCATACAGGAAGATGCGGACGCGCTCCAGGCAGATGCCGATGCACTTGCCGCAGAGCAGGACAAGATCGACGAGATCGTGGACAAGCTCGAAGAACTCGAGCCGTACGACGACAACACAAACGAACTGGTAGACTTCCTTCCGAAATATGCCAACCAGGCAATACAGTTCGCACCGGAAGATTTCGGTTCGGACGTAGCCATGATGGGCGTGCTCGTGTATGTGTTCATCGCAGTGCTGGCGTTTGTTTTCGCGATAACGACATCCAACACCATCGCGAAAGAGGCCGCCGTCATAGGCACTCTCAGGGCAACGGGCTACACAAGGGGCGAGCTCACCTTCTATTACATGATGATGCCCGTAATCGTTACGCTCCTGTCGGGCGTGGCAGGCAACATATTGGGCTATACCTTCTTCAAGGATGTGGTCGTAAGCATGTACTACAATTCTTACAGCCTGCCTTCTTACGAAACGGTTTGGAACGCCGAGGCTTTCATCAACACAACGGCTATCCCGCTCGTGCTGATGTTCGCGATCAACCTCTTTATCATCGCAAAGAAGATGAGACTGTCTCCCCTTAAGTTCCTCAGAAGGGATCTGTCCACTTCCAAGAGAAAGAAGGCCATGAGACTGCCGAGACTTAAGTTCTTCAGCCGTTTCCGCCTGAGGATCCTCCTGCAGAACATCGGTTCTTACATCGTGCTCTTCTTCGGAATCGCTTTCGTCATGCTGTTGCTCTCGTTCTCGATCGGTCTTCCCGAGACTCTCGATCACTACAAGCAGATCATGACCCAGGATCTCATTTCCGAGTATCAGTACATCCTCATGGACTACGAGGATGATGACGGCAACATCATCACTACTGATGTTAAGGATGCCGAGAAGTTCTCCATGTGCAATCTCGAGACAACCGACGGAGTTCATGTTGGCGAAGGCATCACAGTCTATGGCATCGAGGACGACAGTAAATATGTCAAGGCAGAGCTTCCCGAAAATGGCGTGCTCATCTCGAGTGCATATGCAACCAAGTTCATGCTGAGAGAAGGCGATACCATCGTGCTGAAAGAGAAGTACTCGGATAAGACTTATACATTCGAAGTAAAGGGCATCTATACTTATATGGGCGGACTGTCCGTCTTCATGAGAAACGATGCTTTCAACGATTGCTTCGACCTGGACAAAGACAGTTTCACCGGTTTCCTGTCGTCTGAGAAGATCACAGACATAGATGAGGACCAGATCTATACGGTCATAACAAGAGAAGACATAATGGCGCTGTCCATCCAGATCGACCATTCGATGGGTGACTATATGGATTACGTATCGTATGCCTGCCTTCTGATCGCTATACTCGTGATCTATCTGCTCACGAAGATAATCATCGAGAAGAACGCGACATCCATATCGATGGTCAAGGTGCTCGGTTACGAGAACAAAGAGATCAACAGCCTCTATGTCAACCTGACGACGGCAGTGGTCATTGTCTTTGCCGTCGCGACAGCTTTCCTGTCCGTTGCAGGTCTGTCAGCGATCTTTACCGTCATCATGTATTCGATGTCGGGATGGTTCGATGTCTATGTCAGTTTCGTCAGCATCCTGAAGATGGCCGGCATACTTCTTGCGGCGTACTTCATAGTATCCTTCTTCGACATCACGAGGATCAAGAAGATACCTCTTACTGATGCGCTGAAGTCTGTAGAGTGATTGTACTCTTCCTTAAGTTCAGGGGGCGGCTTTCGGGCCGCCCTTTTTGCTGCAACAGTATGGCGGTTTGAACTGTATTAATAGCAGAACACAACATTCAAAGGGGTGTAGTTATGGTCAAGTTCAGGAAAGCGTTAAGTGTATTGCTCGCGGCAGTTTTGGCATTGGGGCTTTGCGCCGGATGCAGTAATGTACGGAGCAGGAAAAACAAGAAAAACAGCGACGGCATCGTCCCCAAATTTGCCTGGGTGTACTCATGCAACCCCGACAACATGCTCGGCTTTGAAGGGTACTACTGCAAGGGCGATACACTGTACATTGTCTTTGACAAGGACTACATAAAAGATTCCAATGTTCCGTCCGCGCTTAGCTATATTGCGGGCGATAAAGAGTGGCCGGAATTCTACGATATCTATGTCTATAGTGACGATGATTACTTTTGGGCGGAGCCGCAAGATATTTCTTTGGACAGCACGGACGGCAAGCTCATCATAAGCTTTGAACTCGATGATGTCAGACCAAACGAGATCACCGAGTTATGTATAGAATACGATTCCTATATATACACCGAAGACGGTACTCTAAGAGTTAATGTGTGGGGCGGCGAATGGAGCTGCGAATACACCCAGGCATATGACGCAGGTGACGACGAGTGGGGCGAGATCGAAGCAGAAGAAACTTTCTGGGAGTTCGACGATTGTTGTTGATCCCTTTTCTACGGCAATATGTACAGCAACCACTACAGCAGTGCTGTACGATTTGCTGTAGAAAACACCCTGAAACTCGAAAATGTACAGCAAACACTACAGCAGTGCTGTACATTTTGCTATAGAATCCCTTCGAAAATGAACATTTGTACAGCGGACCGTACAGCAGTGCTGTATTGTCTGCTGTATTTTCATTGAGAACTCCCCTGCCCCGGCTTAAAACCCCGGGAATTGTTCAGAGACCCTGAACAGTTTACTGAACAAACCGCATTGATAGTATAATATCAGCATGTAACCGGGCCGGAGGGGCAGTATGTTTATCAACAGACTCAATCAGTTATACAAGCCTGCAAGACTTCTGTACTATGTTGATGCGGACGATGCTGCCGTAAAGGATTTCTACGCCGGCAGGATATGTGATGACATCTCTCGAAATGCAAAAGCATACGGCACCTACGACCACCCGGGACTCTTCTACATTAAGTCTTCAGGGAAAACTGTGATTGGAATAGAATTCCGCGCGGACGACGAAAACATAGACTACCCGGAAGGCATTGACCATGTCGCTTTGGACGGCGCGTTCTTCTATTCGGTGGAGATCGATGACGATATCGATGTCAGCCTCAAGACCATCAGTGACATGTTCAGGAAGATCGGCGAAGACGACGATGCACACAGGAACTACAGCGACCTGACATTCGAAAAAGAACCCGAAGTCATAAGCATATTCCACAGCGGCAACAAGCTCAGGATCCTCTGCAGCATGAAGGTCACAAGCGACAGGGCTCCAGCCGTCATAAATGACGATGCCGAAAGCATAGACAAGGACTTCTTGTACAAGAAAGCTTTCATCGATCCGATTACAAACCACTACAACTGGAACCACCTTCTCCCCTTCCTTGAGATGCCGATGGATTACGGGATAAGCGACTATGCGTTCGTTCATTTCGACATCAAGGAATTCAAGGTGATCAACGAGGTGTATGGCCACATCGCGGCAAACAAGGTCCTCTGCAATGTCGTCGATGCCATGAACCAATCTGACTTCGTGTATACCAGTGCGAGATGCCACAACGACAACTTCGCGATGATGATAAAGGACATGCCGGAGGACGTGATGCGTGCGAAGCTCGAGGAGTTTTTCGAGAGTGTGTCGCACATAGAAGACGACCCGAACTACCGCATATACTACAGGTGCGGCGTGGTACCGATGCAGACCGCGATGCTGTCGTGCAACAGGGTCGCAGATGCCGGCAAGATGGCGCAGGCACTTGGCACGGATCCCAACAGGACCGAGATCACTTTCTACCGCGACGAGATGCAGTACGACAACCAGTGGAGCAACTACCTCAAGGCTTATCTGGATACGGCCATCGCAAACAAAGAGATAACCGTCTATATGCGTGCGCAGACTGACATAAAGACCGGCAAGGCTGTCGGTGCAGAGACGATGATAAGGTGGAACTTCAAACACAAGACATACCTCTACCCGGGCAAGTTCATCCCCTACCTCGAGCGTGACGGTTCCATCGGCAAGATAGAAGACATGGTCCTCCGTGAAGTATGCGCTTTCCTTGCAGGAACGAAGTCTGACCTCCCTGTTACGGTCGGTCTGTCAGTGTCACGACTCAATAGTGAACTGGTGCGCCATCTGACAAGCATCGCGGATGCGCACGGCATTAGCCGCAGCCTGATAAGTTTTGAACTGACTGCAAGCATGCCTGTTGAAAACAGCGAACAGCTGGAACTGGTCATAAATGAACTCAAAGCTGCGGGATTTAAGATAGCAGATCCGAACGGAATCTACTCTTACGGGGAGCCTGTAACCATAGAAGAATTCGAACTGTAATGCCTTACAGTCCGAAGATACCCCTGACGAATACTTCGATGCCGATGAATATGAGTATCGCGCCTCCGATGATGGTCGCGGTGCTGGAGAACTTGTTTCCTATCCTCTTGCCGAAAGCCAGTCCGACAAAGCATATCGCGAGCGTGACCACGCCGATGATGAGCGCGGATAAGAGCGCTTCGATGACCGAATAGTCGGCAATGGTAAATCCTACGGAAAGGGCATCAATGGATGTCGCTATGCCCTGCACGATAAGGGCGCTGAAAGTAAGCTTGGCAGCCTTTTCCTGCTGACCGTCTTTTTCCTTCTTAGCCTGCTTTTTCTCGTGTATTCCTTCCAGGATCATCTTACCTCCGATGAACAGCAGGAGTATCAGCGCGATCCACGGGATGAACGCATGGAACGCAGTGAACATCTCGGCAACGGTCTTGACCAGGAACCAGCCTATAAGCGGCATCATCATCTGGAAGGCGGCATATACTCCTGCGATCTTGAGCATACGTCCCTTCTTCATGTCTGTCTCGATAATGCCGTTCGCAACGGATACCGAGAAAGCATCCATGGCAAGGGCTGCACCGAGCAGCAGAGAATTGATGATGAGCTGAACCATTTATAAAACCTACTATCCTTATTTATGTATAGACGCCCAACATTATACACCTGTCCGAAAAAGCTTGACACGCATACCGGGAGCGTGTATAGTTTGTATTACAAGCACTAATACAAAGCATACAAAGTGCTTGTATGGGAAAGGCGGATAGTTATGGATAAGAAGAAAGTAATCAAATTTGTGGTCATCACTTATGTGATCGCATGGGCACTCCAGATAGCAGGATCGCTCTTTATGCTGAACAACCCGGGAAATACGGGATTAATGGTCTTCCAGGGAAGCCTCGCAGTCTGCATGTTCGCACCCCTGGCAGCAGCGTGGATCACGAACGGAACTCTCAAGGGAATGGGCTGGAAGCCTAAGTTCAAGGGCAACCTCGGGTGGCTTGTTTTCGCGGCATATGTATCGATCCCGCTTAGCGCGGTCGGCGGAGTACTGTATTACCTGATCTTCCCCGGAATGTTCGATCCCTCGGGATCCTACGTGATCGCACAGAATGCGCAGGCAGGCGTGGATTTCGAAGCGGAGATGGCAAAGACCGGAATGTCGATGCAGATGTATATGATCATCACGATCGTGTCTCTTCTCTATTTCCCGTTCGTTAATATGATCACGGCGATCGGAGAAGAAGCCGGCTGGAGAGGTTTCCTCTATCCTGAGCTTGGCAAGAGTTTCGGCAAGGTAAAGACATGGATAATAGGAGGCATCATCTGGGCAGCATTCCACTTCCCTGCAATGCTCATCGGCGGATACGAGTACGGCAAGGATTACATCGGCGCACCCTGGCTGGGACTCATCGTATTCACGGTAGTCGTTATAGCTTTCGGCGTGCTCGAGAATATCGTTTACGATAAGACGAAGTGCATCTGGTATCCCGCACTGCTGCACGGTTCCATCAACGCAGCACTGACGATACCGCAGATATTCGCAAACGCAGACAGGGCTGACATTCTCGATAAGTACGCAGTCTTCGGTCCCATCGGAACAGGATTGATAGTAGCTGCTCCCATCATCGTAACAGCGGTCATCATGGGAATAATGGAAGTCCGCAAGAGCAAGGCAAAGGAGGTACCGGCATGATCATAAAGATAGACGAATACTCTGATGTGCCTATCTACATGCAGATCAGAAACCAGATAGTAATGGGCATATCTTCGGGCGAACTTAGTCCCGGAGAACAGCTCCCGACGGTAAGGGCGCTCGCTCTCGAAATAGGCATCAACACCATGACGGTCAGCAAGACTTACCAGCTCTTAAAACAGGAAGGCTACATCATGACTGACCGCAAGAACGGCGCCCGCGTACGCGAGAACATCGCACAGAGCGGAGTGATGTCCGCGGAGAACAAGAACGAATTAAGACGCATCGTCTCTGAGGCAAGGCTCTCGGGCGTAGCTAAGGACGAACTTAAGGAACTCATCGACGAGTTTTATTGATGGGATTGGGGGGATTAGATATGACATTGATTATTAAACTGATATTATTCATCTGCATTGTACCTACAGTGCTCCTTATGTTTGCAATGACATTTCCGGCAGCACCGGAGAAAAAGAAGATGATCTTCGGCGTTAGAAACAACCCGAAATTCTTCGAAGGCGACACGGCAAAGAAAACAAAGGACATAATCGCATCCTGCCGCAAGGGCGGACTTATCATCACGGTACTCATCTGCCTGGCAAGCATAGTGCTTCTCATCCTCCCTGCCAACGGCGTGACAATGGTTGCTTGGATAGTGCTTGTTTTCGCGACGTTCCTGGTGGCAGTGCCTTATGCCAAGGGCAACACGGAACTTAAGGACCTCAAGAAAGAACTCGGTATCACCAAGTCCGGCGTGGTCTATACGGACCTTACGAACGCGAATGTCGTTCACAGCCTTAAGATGCCCTGGATCATCCTCCCCAACGCAATCGCTCTGGCAGGAACCATCGGCGCGCTTCTTATCGACCTGGGCGTTACCGGCATTACGCCTGCCGCTGAGAAATACGCACTCACGGCAATGAGCCTGTCGTTCCTGTTCCTGGCAGTCCTGATCGTACCTTTAGCTGCAATGATGGACAACGCACGCAACATGGTCATCTCCAGGGACAGCAACATCAACGCCAACTACAGCAGGGCAAAGAAGAAGACCTGGGCAGACCTCTTTACGGCAATGAGCTGGGCAAACGCTCTCTTCCTCATCGGCTTTGCGATCCTTCTGGTGTTGGTATGCAATGACATCGTAATGCTCTGCGGATTGCTCGCATACATGGTCATCATCATTACGATCGTTGCCATCGGCGTCTATAACCAGAAAGCCGTCGAGAAGAGATATGACCGCGATACGGAGCTCGATCTCCAGGACGACGACGATTACTGGGTATTCGGAATGTTCTACAATAACCCGAATGATACCCGTCTTAACGTCGAGAAGAGATTAGGCTACGGCGGAACCGTCAACATCGCTCACCCCGCAGGCAAGGCTATCATGATTGCAGTGCTCCTTTTGGTAGTTGTCTCGATAGTAGTGATCATCTGGATGGCTGCTACAGGCCAGATCGATGAGACAAACATCATAAATACACCCTGGTAAGAGGGGTGTAACACTGTTACATTACCGCGGGTTCAGTTGTCGGGATTGCTCTTGCGGTCAGGAATGACAAAATCAGGATGCTCACCCAGCCATGCCGTCTGAGGCATGCAGGTGAGCATTAACATGTCATCTTCCGTAAGCTCGAAATCAAACACATCGAGGTTCGCCTTCATATGTTCTGCTGAGGATGCTTTCGGGATGGGAAGGATCCCCTTCTGAAGCAGGAACCTGAGATTGATCTGCTGGACGCTCTTGCCATACTTGGCAGCCAGGCGGACCAGGATGGAATTGCCTATCGTGGCGTTCTCCCTTCCCCTGCCGAGCGGGCTCCATGCTATCGGAAGTACGTCGTTATCCTTGCAGAAAGCCACTGCCGCTTCCTGGGAGTACCCCGGATGCAGTTCCATCTGATCGACAACAGGCTTGATCCTGCAATTATCAAGGATATTCTTAAGGTGATGAGGCAGGAAATTACTGAGTCCCAGCCTTCGTACAAGGCCATGATCCACCATCTCTTCCATCGCACGCCATGTCTCGATGTCTAATTCCTTCCAGTTCTCATCATCTGCACCGGTCTGTCTCGGCCAGTGCATCATATAGATATCGAGGTAATCTGTACCCAGACGGTCAAGAGACTTGGCCAGCGCGGTCTTCGCGTTCTCATATCCCATCTCGTCTATCCAGAGTTTGGTCTCGATGATGACGTCAGTTCTGGCGATCCCGCTCTCTTTTATGGCAGCTCCGAGAGATCTCTCTGTCTCGTACAATGATGCTGTATCAAAGAATCTATAGCCGCACTCGATGGCCTTGAGGATCGAAGCTTTGTTGTCTTTGAATTCCTCGTTATAGGTGCCAAAACCTATCTTCGGCAGTCTTGCACCGTCATTCAAAACATAGGTTTCCATCATGATCTGTCCCACTCAAAGAACTTAGTCAGTTCAAGCGGCTTCGCGTAATAGTAGCCCTGGAAACTCTCAACATTGAATTGCTGGAGGATATCTCTCATGCCTGCGGTCTCGATGCCTTCCACACAGACTTTTGCTCCGAAGAGCTTTGCAACTCCCGTGAAGTGCTTGATAAGTTCGCGTTCGAGTTCACTCTCTTCGATCTTCTTGACGAAGCCCTGATCGATCTTGATGATATCGAACGGCAGTTCCTTGACGATCTCCATGGAAGAGAAGCCCGTGCCGAAATCATCGAGCGCTATCAATATGCCTCTCGACTTAAGCTTGGCTGCGACATTTCTCAGGAGCTTGATATCAAGCAGTTTGCAGCGCTCTGTTATCTCGAAGCATAAGTGCTCTGCCGGATAATCGAGTTCGTTTATGATGCGGTAGACCATATCCACGAAGTCAGGCTTCTCGATCTGTGTATAAGACAGATTTATGTTCATGATAAAGTCCGGATGGTCCTTGAGTATCTTCTTTGCTGCGATGACCGCTTCCTTGATTATCCATTCGCCGAGTTCGGGGAACAGCGGGTCGGTCTCGAGCATCGGCAGGAACTGGTCAGGCGGAACGACGCCGTATGTATCGTTCTTCCATCTGAGCAGTGCCTCTGCCGATATCAGCTTCTCAGTCTTAGCATCAACGACAGGCTGGAACAACAGATAGAAACCTCTGTAGCCGTGCATGATGGATCCGCGGATCTCGTGGAGCTTCTCCAGTCTGTGCTTGTTATTCTCGTTAAGATTGTTTATGAAGGATACAAGGTCACCCTGCTGGCGCGTCTTTGACTCGGCATATGCGAAGTTCAGGCCCGCATATATCGTCTGTGAATCGACATCGAAATGATCTATCTTAAGCGCACCGCCGTTGACTTCGAGAAGTATCCTCTTATCGTCGACCTGGAACGATTCGCGGAAGTAATTACGGAATCTGTTGTATCTCGCCTCGATATCGTCAAATGAAAGCGTATTGGTAATAACGGCAAACTTCGTTCCGTCGATCCTGTAGCAGGTGCCGTTGTTACCGGCCGTCTCGAAGACCTTCCTTGCAAACAGCTGCAGAACGCGGTTGCCGAAGTGATAACCATACACCTCGTTGATCTCCGAGAACTTGCTGATACCGACGATAAGGATATGTGCTGCGGCCTGTCTGTTGATCCAGGCGTCGAGGTCATCAAAGAATCCGTACTGGTTCCTAAGACCGGTAAGTGTATCGATATGACTCTGCGTGCTGTGATTGCGGATCGTACCGACGAAGTAGTCAGGTTCTCCGGTCAGATCTCTGATAACGATGCCGCGGCATGTGCACACGTCGTAACCGCCGTCTGATCTTCTGGCACGGTATTGCATATCGTGACCGAATGTATTTCCGGCGAAAATATCATCTATGCCTTTGTGATAAGCCTCGCGGTCATCGGGATGGATATGGTTCTCCCAGATATCGCCGGCGCCGTACATATACTCCGAAGGAAGATTGTACTTATCAACGCAGTTCTTGGACCATCTGGAGAAGTCATACTTCATATCGCAAAGATATACATAAGTGCCTTCTGCGACCAAATCGTATGATTTGAAGAGCGCATCAAGGAGTTTCTTTCTGTCATCGGTGATCTTCTTCTCGACAGCCGTCTCCTTGAGAGTGCGGGTCTCCCTGAGGAATTTCTGTTCCTTCAGGCGTGTCTTATCATCATACATACGCTCGTCCGCACGCTCGAAAACATCATCCACATTAGTATCAGAATCCTTCTGGTAATCTGCGACGCCGATAGCGACAACAGGACCGGAACCCATTCTCAGATTATCTTCGACCTGTCTTCTGAATGTCGCGACAAGGTCTTCTTTGTCCGCATACTCAGCACCCTTGAAGACAACGGCAAATTCATCGCCGCCGACCCTGAATACCGGGCTGTGGGCGAAGACCTGGCAGATAAGCTTACATGCAGCCTTGATGTAGTCATCACCTGCTTTGTGACCCTGGGTATCGTTGATGACCTTAAGGTCGTTAAGATCACATACGGCAAAGCCGAACGGCTCATCTCTCTTCTCGTCGATGATGGTCTGGAATTCTTTCTCGTATTCCTGGAAAGCAGTCTTGTTCCTGGTTCCTGTAAGGCTGTCTTTTCTGGCCATCTCGTTAGCCATGTTAAGAGCCTGCAGGTGTTCCTTTTCCCTCTTGACGACCTCATCCCTGTCCTCGACACAGATTATTAAGTGTGTCCTATCCGAAGACCATGTTACCGTCATTCTTGTAAATTTGGGCTCTTCATTGCCGACAACCATTCGGTAATCCTGGATAAGCTGTCTGTTATTCTCGAGTTGCGATATGAGATTATCCTTATCAATGAATAACTTCAGACGCTCTCTGTCTTCCGGATGGATGATCCTCTCCGCATTCGTCTTGGCAACACTGAAGAAATCCTTGCCTTCCTCGGAGATCTCGAGTTCGCCATAGAGCTTTTGCGTAGCGAATTCCATGTAGTATTCAGTCTCGACATTTACATAGTATATCAGGTCATACTGACCTGCGAGACTCTCTGCGATCTGTGTATAAGTGATACTCTTCTGCTTGGTCTCAGCAAGTTCAAGCCTTGCCTTTACTTCGTCATCGATATTCTCGATACAAACGATGATGTGCTTCTTATCGCTTGCCATGATCTCGGTATGCCTGATATGTCTGACCTCACCGCCTACAACAAGACGGTAAGCGATAGAATAAGAATTCCTGTGCTTCAGATTCTTCAGCATCGCATCCTTATAATGAATGGCAATAACCTGTTCCTGATCCTCAGGGTGAACGAACTTCTTTATGCTCCTTCGGCTGTCAGCGAAGAAATCGCTTCCTGTCGCAGGAACATTCATCTTTTTGTATTCATCAGTGGAAGATATCTCGACATACTTATTCGTCTCGAGGTCGATATAATACAGCGTGTCATACTGACCTGCGAGGCTGGCAGTGATCTGGTTATAGATCTCTTTCTGTCTTGCGGTCTCTTTCTCGGCTTCCCTGCGGCGGTATTCCTTATCGATGTTGAGAACGCCAAGAATGAAATAGTCGGCACATCCGTCATCAGAATCATCCAGGCCGCGGATCAGTCTCAAGGAGTGCCATGTGGGAACACCATTTATCATCAAACGGTATTCGATATCCAGCATGCCGCCCTTCTTCACGGCGTTCAGAAGTTTGTCCTTCTGGATGTCTTCCGTGAAGATATGCTGGTCTTCTTCGTAGATGACCTTCTTGCAGTCCCTGATTATGTTCTTGAAGAAATCGTCTCCGCCCTGCTCGAGACTGAGTGAACGGAATTCGGGATTAACTGAGTACCAGAAGTATTCATTCGTGACGGCATTAACATAGTAGACACTGGAATAATCAGTGAGCAGTGACTCAGCTATCTTTTTGAAGATGTCGTCCTGTCTCGTCATGCGCGTCAACTCTCAAAAAAGAATGATTACGCTAATTATAATACACGAATTTGTGAAGTGGTGTTTTTCCTTGATATGAACAAACGGTTAAAAGAATGTTTGTTAGCCGATGCTCACTTCTCGCAGAAGAACTCGACCTGCTCGCCCACCGGGCCGATCACGAAGGCCATCCTGATCCTGTATTCGGGAACAGAATCAATAACTTTGTCATTGGGCTCGACCATTACCTCGTAACCTGCTGACCTTACCTTCTCAGTCATCTCATCCACATTATCCGTAAGGAGTGCCACATGCCTTATCGCGCCGAGGCAGTGCTCGCCGTCCGCATTCGTAAACACTTCGACAAACCCGTTTCCGGTATCTATCATGATGCCGTCAGACCACTCACGGCAGATCTTAAGCCCGAGCAGATCTATATAGAACTCCTTTACCTTGCGGAATTCCTCAGCGGTGCCTGCCTTCATCGATATGTGATGGATACCCTTTATCATAACGTCCTCACTTGTAGTGCTCGCAGAGATATTCAAATGCGCCCTCAACTGCCTTAGCGCATGCTTCCCTGTCATCTGCCTCGACGGTCAAGCCGTACCTCCCGCGGCCGCAGCCGGCCTCCCACTCGACAAGGAATGCAATGACCATATCATCGAACGCCTCGAAAAACTGCACTCCCTCACCGTTCTTTCTCAGGCAGAAGTACATGTCTATAAAGTTATCGACCGGCTCTATCTGCAGGTCTATGTCGAATTCTTCGCCAAATCTCTCTTTCACCTTGGGGTTGATAATAGAAGATGCGTATTCTTTTACTTCGGCAGCTTTGCTGTTTACCTCGTCGATGTCGTAGAGCTGCCTGCCCGGCTCTGCCTCGTTCTCGTCTATGTATGAGATGTTGTATTTCGCAAGAGCCTCATAGAGCGGTCCGACCTCTATTCCGAGTCCGCATTTGAGCGTGATCTCTTCTTCGTCTTTGGTCGTGAACATATAGCCCCGGCTGTTCAGCCTGATGCTCTTTATGTCAGCGTAAGATAACTCTCGCGAGCCGAAGAGTTTGTTGATCCTAATCCCTTCAGAAGTTGCTTCCCAGCCCATGTGTTCCCTTTTTGCCCTGCTTGCACGCAGTTTTAGTATCAGCGGCAGATGCCTGATCATATTGTCTTGCAGAACTCCAAGATGTCCTGCTTTCGAGGCTCGACGTCTGTCTTATATTCGATGGAAGTGAGCCCCAAGTGGCCGCAGCATTCGATCTCCAGGTGTCCGTAGAAGTGTTCGATGCTTCCTATCAGCCTCTCGCACTCCGGCATGTTCGGACCTGTCCTTAAGGCGACTGCGTATCCTTTCTTGCCGGGCTTTAGGCTCGCATGAGGCTCGTGCGTGTTGCACCAGGGAGTTACCCTGTCAATGAATGCCTTGTACTGCCCCGGAATGTCCGCCCAATAAGAAGGCGCGACCGACACTATGATGTCAGCCGCGTCAAACTCGTTCATGATATCTCTTATGACCCGGGCATCTTCCATTACGCATGAAGCCGTCTTGTGGCATGCCCTGCATCCCTTGCAGAATGCAAAAGAGTAATCGTCGATGCAGATGCACTTCGTGTCATAACGTGCGCCGATCTCGCCTGCGATGATATTTACTATCTCTGCAGTAGCGCCTGTCCTAACGGGACTGCAGTTGATGACAAGTGCCTTCATCTGCGCCCGCCCCTTACTTGTTGTAGGTCTCAGTGATCTCCTTACATGTGGTAAGGAAGTCGTAGTTGGTGCGTCTGATCTGGTTGGACAGATGACGGAGGACCATGATGATCTTATCCGGACATTCGTTGAATACGGATATGAGATTATCTCTTGTGATTATCTCGACCATGGTGTCGTTGGATTCGGAGACAGCCGTAAATCTTCTTGTCTCGCCTTCCAGAAGGCCGGGAATGCCGAAGAACGATACTGCATCCATAACTGCCATCTCGACCTCATCCCTGCTTCTGTAAGCGGTATAGAAACCGACTCTTCCGCTGTAGAGGATGTACATTGAATCGCCTTCGGAACCTTCCTTGAAGATGATCATGCCCTTTCTGTAAGACTTGGTATTCTCACCTGCCGGGAGGTCGGCAAACTGCTCCTTGAGAGATTCGGGGCTGACCTCGGGGATCTTGCTCTTATTGTTCTGGTAGATGTCCATGTGCTTCTTGATCTTGGAGAACAGAGACTTTTTCTTGCCCTCGTCAGATGCACGGAGCTCTTCTAAGAGACTGTGTGCGTTGTTGAGATCGTTGGTCATGTTATCGACTCTTCCTGCAAGGTGCTTGATGAGTTCGATAATGAGATCGGGGTTCTCGGCAAAGAAACCGGTCATCTCATCGCCCGGGATCTCGACTACCTTGGCATTGGTCTTGGCAACTACGGTAGCACTTCTGGTATAGTCCTCGATGATAGCCATCTCGCCGAAGAATTCACCCGGCTCGAGGACAGCAAGACGGAGAGGATCCTTTTTGTCATAATCAGCATATACGCTGGCCTGACCCTCCAGGAGCATGAAGAAACTCTTACCTGTCTCGCCTTCCTTGACGATCACTTCACCGCTTCTGTATTCCTTCTCAGTCATACCCATAACGCTACCTCCTCTTGTGTGACGGATCATTCCGTCCCGTGCTTTTTATTATATCAGTTAAGATATGCACATTGGTATTCTGTTTTTATTGCTCAGGATCCTTCTTGGCCGCTTCCTGTGCCCTCTGTTCTCTCATGGCATTCATTACCATCACGAGGTAGATCACGAAAGCTACGATGGCGATAGGCACCAGCAATGCAGGAAGCAGATTCACGTACGGGATGAACATACCGAGTATAAAGCAAACCATTACGAATGCCACGACCGTCAAGAGCTTTGCTACAGACAGAGGCCTGTTGCAATTGCCCGTGCCGTTATGCCCGCTCGCAGCAACGTTGTATATCTTTCCGCCGTACCTGCATCCGGTGAGCCATACCGGAACGAGCACATATCTGTACGCGAGATTATGGTACTCGACCGAGTATTTCAGATCGGAGTAGCAGTCGGCACCGTTGGCAACGCAGCATGCATTTGTGATCCACTTGCCCATCTCCTTGTTCTGCGCATTCTTCCACGCCTCGTCCAGGCCTATCGTGTACATCTCCGCCGGCATTCCTGCCAGAGCGTCGGGTGTGTATGGAATGAGTTCAGATTCCCTGAATGCCGTAACGGAATTCAGGAGTTTGTCATTTGCGAACTTTCTGCTTCCACAGACCGTGTGATCGTCCAAATGTTTCTCGACGATGCCTGACTTCTGATACCAATTGGTCTTCTCATCCTCACCGCTGCCTGTCGTATAACCGAACCTTCCGCTGTATGTAATGACCACGTCCGCATCGAACGTCCAGTACGGGATATAGATCGGCGTGAGGTTGCCCAGGACCTTGCCCTTACGAAACTTCTCCGGCGACCAGAACGCGAACTTATTCCATCTGTAGAACTTCTCCGTGACTTCTTCCTTTGTGATGGAAAACGGGATCATCGCATTGGGCGCGATACCGCAGTCCGCCTCCTCCGGCGTGAGCACTATCGCAGATCCGCAGAACGGGCACAGTTCGGACATCTGCTCCGGGGCGAAAAGCATCGACGCTCCGCAGCTCTTGCACGTAACCAGCCGTCTGCTTACGCCCCAATTCGTACCCGCTCCTCTTAACGCCGACTCGAAATCCATCTCCCCAACGGATACTCCCTCATCGGGCTTGTGAAGCTGTCTTGTCGCACCGCAGTGGTCACAGACAAGACCATAGCTTGCGACATCATAAGTCATTGTGCTTCCGCAGCTGCTGCACTTCATAGTCGTTCCTCCTTATTCCCATTTTTGTTCCCCAAGATGTTACGTTTTAATTATATCATCTGATAATCCCCTTCAGATTTTGCATTTCAACAATATATGGTAAACTGATTTTGGCCGGATAAGCCGCAAGGGGATTTATGACAAATAGGAATCACATAGCGAGGCACTATTCAAAGTGGGGTTATATCTTCGCTATCCCTTTTGCGCTCGTTTTCCTGATATTTCATCTGTGGCCGTTGGGAAGCACTCTCTATTATTCTGTTTGCGAACTGAAGCATGCGGGCAATACCAACCCGATCTTCCTTCCGACGATTGGTGAGCCTCTTCTCAAGAACTTCGGAGAAGTCTTTAAGTCCACATCATTCAAAGATGCACTAAGGAACACTTTCGTCTTCTGGATAGGTGCGACGATCCCGGAATGGATACTGGCATTCTGGCTGGCTGCCACCGTTACCGACAGAAGGCTTAAGATCAAGGGCAGATGGCTGTTCAAGACATCTTTCCTCCTGCCTCAGCTTATCACGAGCAGCACCGCAGCCGGCACTATCCTAACAACTATCGCTTCGCTCATCGGGTTTGTTTATGTGGCTTCGATGATCAACGGATTCGGCTATACGGATGAGGATATGGAATTCTTCTTCTCGGTCAAGTTCCTGGTCATAGTCGTATATATGTTCATGCATTTCGGCATAACGTTCATCTATGCCGTGGCAGGCATCACCGGCATCCCGGTCGAAGTCTTCGAGGCGGCGGAGATCGACGGTGCAGACAGATGGAAGACGTTCTTCCACATTACCGTGCCCTGCATGAAGCCGATCATGTTCTTCATTACCGTAATCTCAGTAATAGACGGAATTGCCATGGTCGAGGTTCCGTCCTGGTTCGGCATTTTCGACACCTCGCGCAAAGCGCTTACGCTCATGCAATACCTGCAGAACCAGGCATTCATGGGTTCTTACATCTACGACAGGGCTTCTGCGGCAAGCGTTGTCCTGCTCGGTATCACTGCCATATTGGCCGGCATACTGTACTTTGTCTTCCTCTGGGATAAGGATGAAGCAAAAGCCAGAAGACTCATGAAGAAAGAACTCAAAGCTATGAAGAAGGCGGCATAAGATGAGCGACAGTACTATGACAAACACCATGCTCAAGAAGAACGATCTGAAACTTAAGATCGCAGTCTATGCCGTGTCCATCGCGATCGTTCTCCTGATATTGGTTCCGTTCGTACTCATGGTAATCGAAGACGTCCTGCACCCGGATACGTTTGTAATGGACGGCACGGGCAAGCTGGCTAAGATCTTTTACAGCAATAAGTCCGTCTTCAATGCATTCAAGAATTCGATGATCGTCACGGTCAGTGCCACTTTCCTGAACGTCTATTTCTCTTCCCTGACCGCATATGCGATCACCGCGTATGAGTGGAAACTCAAGACCGTGTTCAGCAAGCTGATCACCGCCTTCATGATGCTCCCGAACACTATCGCGCTGATAGGTTTTTATCAGCTGACATGGAAGTTGCATCTTATCAACAATCTTATGATGCTCATCATCCCGGCAGTCGCCACACCTCTCACTGTATTCTTCATGAGGATGTACCTGCAGGCAACGTTCTCTATGGAGATAGTCGAATCCGGAAGGCTCGACGGCGCCAGCGAGTTCAGGATATTCAACCAGATCGTCCTGCCAATGCTGAAGCCTGCCATGGCAACGCAGATCATCTTTGCTTTCGTAAACAGCTGGTATAACTCGTTTGTCCCCAGCATCATCCTCATTGATGATAATGCAAAGACTCTTGCTCTCACGCCTTCTCCCGAATGGCTTTACGTCCTGCCTCCGATCATCGTGTACCTTCTCTGCTCGAGGTTCATCGTGGAAGGCGTCGCTTTGGGAAGCACGAAATAACGCTCAGTACTTAACGCTTCCGAGACTCACACCTTCGACAATATGCTTTGAGAAGAAGGCAAACACCAGTAACGGCGGAAGATATGTGATGATTTCAGGTGTAGCAACATAAATGTTAAAAGCAAACGGAAGAGTCCGCTTCTCGGAGTCGACCAGTATTATCGCAGGAATATAAGCATCATACCAAACCTTGGCAAAACAGAATATCGCCTGTGTTGCGATGGCAGGCTTCATGAGCGGCAGGATAAAATTGTTGAATATCCTGAACTCTCCTGCACCGTCTAACCTTGCAGACTCCAGTATTTCCATTGAGAATGTCGACTGCAGATACATCCTCATAAAGAATACTGTAACAGGTGCCACGATCGCAGGAAATATGACCATGGAAAGATGGTTCTGCATTTTCCAGTCATAGACCATCTGATAGTAACCTATCGCTGATATGGTCGTCGGGATCATCATGACTCCGATAATGAAGTTATTGAGGAATTTCCTGAACTTCCACTCATACGCAGTCAAAGAATATGCTGTAAGTGCAGAGACATACATACATCCTACCGTACTGAAAAAAGACACTATAAGTGAATTGTAAAGATTAATGCGCACATCAGACTGGAAGAAGAGTACGATCTTATTCCAATGCTTAAGGATCCTCTTTACCGGGTTTGCCATGAGTCTTTGAAGTTCTGATTTCTGACCGGGCTCCAAAGATGTCGTAAACATCAGCACGAATGGTGTGAGGAACAGAGCCGTGATAATGATAGATACGGCATATGTAGTAATCTTCAGGATTACCTCACGTCTTCTCAGTTCTTTTAAGTCAAGCTGGTTATCACTCATACCTGTCATCCCCACTTAAGCATTTTCCAATGCTTTGAGTTCTTTCTTTTGAAGCCTCTTAAGTTTGGCTTCGTCCCAATCCTTCATGAACAGGAGATAGATAATGACAGCGAAGAATCCGCACATCAACAACAATATCAAACTTGCAGCAGAAGCTCGGTCAAAAATGTAAGTGCCCATGAACGCCTGGTTCTGAATGTACATCATCATAGTCAGATTACGGCGCAAAGAATCAAACGCTCCAAACGCAGCCGGAACATCAGACATTCCAAGACCTTCCACCAAAGTAACAACAGCGATAAAGAACATCATCGGCTTCATGCACGGCAGAGTAACCCTGAAGAATGTCTGGACTCTGTTCGCGCCATCCATCTCCGCTGCCTCGAAGAGCTCGACAGGAATACTTGTAATACCTGCGACGGCATAGATAAAAGTAATACCAAAATGAATAAACACACTTGCAACTACCGTAAGGAATCCCACGGACATAAAGAATTTTATATCCTGAAGATCAACTCCGAAGCCGTCTAACGAAGCAGCCATGGTAACGTACATTACTGCCGACGTCGCTGTAGCAATAATATGGCCGAGGAGAACGCCGCCCAGAGCCGAACCTTGGAACAACTTGGGAAGGAAGAAGGCTGTCTTAAAGACCAGTCTTCCCTTCATCTTCATCCTTCTGTCCGTAACCATTGCAGCAAGCCAGAAAGCAATGCACCATTCGGGAATGACCTGTGCAATGAAGAATATCCAGGTATTCCTGAAAGCATCATTGTATGATTTTGATTCAAAGACCTGCTGGAAATTCCTGTACCACGGTTCGCCTATCGAGGGCAGGAATCTCGGAATACAGCCAAATCTTCTCATATCACAAAAGGCATAAGCTATCGTAGACAGCAGAGGCCACATATGGAATACAAGGAATAAAACGACAAAAGGTATCGCGAAGATATACCCCCACTTATTGTATCTGTTCTTTAGTCTGTTCTTCTTAGCCATGATTACTTCTCTTCACTTGTTAAAGCCGCTGCCTTCTCATCCGCTTTTATCTCAGCCATTATGCTTGCCTTTGTGGAAGGCTTGTCTTCGTCTAAGAGCGACGGTCTGACATAATTTGCAGGCGCCACTGCCGGCGCAGGCTTCCTGAAGATGAGGTCCTGGACCTTGGTCGTTATCTTCTGTTCGAACACACCGCCAAGGACCGACAGCACGATGACCGCGATCGCAAAGATAAAGAGGTTATTCTTGACATCGCCGACCGCAACAAGTGCATCAGGCACCTCGATGAAACGGCAAAATGTAATGGCCGCAAGGTTCATCAGGTATGTGTGAAGTGAATACTTTCCGAAGAAACGCGATACAGGATTGTTTACGTGATACTTCATCATGAGGATGAATACGAGTACCGGGAACACAAACAGGAGCGGTGCCTGCAGGAAGTATGTCTTAATCTTATCGTCAATGGCAGGACCTTTGCCCTCCCACTCAGTCCAGTAACCGAACACTCTCTGGCCGAACTCTGAAAGCTTGAACAGGAGTATGGTTACGACCATGAGAGCATGGAGCTTGAGGATGTACTTCTTCTTGAAGAAAGCGACGATCTGCTTCTCGTAGTTCGCAAAGAGCAGTCCCGTAAGGAACGCGGGTGCCGAGTTGGCCCACCACTCACCGTTGAACCAGAAGATCTGCTGATCCATCCACCACTGGAAATTGTTCTCGAAATAAGCATCGTCCATCCACCAGTTATCCGGACCATACCACCACGCGAAATGTCCCACGACGCTTGTGGTGATGCCGAGGCTTATGATGAACAGGCCGATAACGATAAAGCATGCCGGACGGTTCTTGATGAACCTGAAGCACAGATAGAACACGAGATAGAGCATGACGAGTATGATCGGGAACCATGCAAATCTGTTCATCATCGTGATGCCCATGAAGTTGGTGACCCACTGCAGAGGCTCGACCGGCCATTTAACAATGAACATCAAAATACCGTATATGATGACATTGACATAGAACGGGATCACGAGCGCTTTTACGACACGCTTGCCGATGAATCCCTTGAGGTAATCCTTCTTGGTATCGAAGCTCTTGAGGAGTCCGTAGCCTGAGCAGAAGAAGAAGATAGCTACGAAATACACGCCTGCATTAACGAATGCCGAGAGCACTCCTTCTTCCTGGAAGAACGGTTCCTGTGAGATATGGTGCAGGATGACGCCCAAAGCGGCAAAGCCCTGCAGTGACTTCATATTCTCAAGACTTGTGAAATCGTCGTTGAACTCGTTCTTTCTGCCGAACTTGTTCGTTGCGCCCCAGATAAACAGTGCGATGAAAAGATACGCCACCACCTTATCTGCGACAAACCACCCGGTTATGCCGTTCAGAAACTCAGCCATAATTACACCCCATATTTGTAATTTATATACCCGCATACATTCTACCATAATGTATATCTCACAAATAGTTCATACAATTTACATACGTAAAACTATTTTTGCTAGTAAAATTATAAATGCATAACAGAAGGCCCGAACGACCCTTGCCAAGAGGACACTCTCACAATGAGCGCCAAACCGACAAAGACAAAAACCGAAGAGACCGAGCCGCAGAAATTCAATAAAGCGGTACGTTTCCTTGTCGACCACACTTTTGCATTTACGGTTGTCGTAATGGGTTTTGTTCATGCGGTACTGATGGTCATCTACGGAGTTGCCGATGTGCTTCCGATGATGTTCCTTAACATCCTCAGCGTAGTTGTCTATACCCTCTGCTTCTTCCTTACCCGTGTCGGATACATCATGCCGGTCTATGTAAGCATCGTCGTGGAAGTTACGGTATACGCTGCCGTCTCCGCATATATGGTGGGACTTGAGTGCGGCCCGATCTACCTGCTGTTCTCGATCATCCCGATAATCATCTATTTCGGAAGCAGTCTGGTCAAAGGAAGAAAGAGATGGTCCATCGCCCTGATACTCTTCCTGGACTTCATCACGTTCATTATTCTTTACCTCAGGTTCTTCTACGAAGAGCCGGTATACGACGTCACTCCCGGAATAAGACTGATACTGGTGGTCTTCTCCGCTTTCGCGATGATCTTCGCAGTCATCTTCTATACTTCGATGTACATCTTCACGAGTGAGAACACGGTTACAAGTCTCGTTGCCAAGAACAAGCAGCTCTCGGTCGATGCCCACGAAGATGCACTCACGAGCCTGCTGAACCGCAGAGGTTTCCTGCCGCTCGTAAGAGAACTCATGACTGACGATGACAACCGCTTCTGTATCGCGTTCTGCGACCTTGATGACTTCAAGCGCGTCAACGATTCCTACGGACACGAGGCCGGCGACGAGGTGCTGCAACATGCAGCTACCATGATCAGGCAGGAACTCCCGGGCTGCGATATCTGCCGTTGGGGCGGCGAGGAATTCGTTATCCTTCTCAAGAACTGCGACAAGGCAATAGCAAAGAGCAGAGTCGAACGTCTCCGCAAGACGATAGAATCCAATCCGACGACGTTCTTCACCAAGCAGATATTCGTCACGACCACGATAGGCCTCGCCGAATACAAGCCGAAATACAAAGAGCCGGAAGAGGTCATCAAGAAAGCCGACGAGCGCATGTACTACGGCAAGCAGCACGGCAAGAACATCCTGATATTTGAAGACATGGAGGCCTGAGCGATTAGTTCAGGCCTTTGTAGTTTATTGGTATAATAGAAAATGCATATGGGGGTATGTATATATGAAACATCTATCACAGCGCATTGCAGCTGCTGTTGCGGCTGCATCAGTCCTTCTTCCTGCCTTGCTTTGCACCGCATGCAGCTCGAAAACAAGGACCAAGGAGATCATCAAGGAAGACAGCACATGGTACGACTCCAAGGTAACGTATGTGGATAACGGCCTTGATCCTGCTGATTATTTCTATATGGACAATCACGTCCTGGGCATGGCAGGAGACCTCATCGTTTTCCTTACCATCGGTTCCGAATACTACGATCTCGATGATTACGACAATTCACCATATGCTTTCGGATTCATACAGGTGTATGACAGCAACGGAACACATCAGTACGACAAGGATGTCAAGGAGATCGTCAGTGACTTAGATCCCGCCGCAGACCACATCATAGTCGAGTCGGTCTCGGTAAGCGGTGACATGGTAAAACTCTACGCAAACTGGAAGAACAGCGGTAAGTACCAGTACAAGATCATAATGTTCGATCCTGCGACTGAAGAGATTGTATCAGCCGAAGATGTGACTACAGACGGAAGCTATGAAGCGGAATACAGGATTACGGGCAATTCCTGGACGGCGGACGGTTATTCGGTAGACTGCTATCAGGTCTTCCTTGATACCGGCGACGATAACTATGTCGAGTTTACTTCTCCGGACGGCGAAGTGACCACCATCAGGCTGGAAGATACCTTCATAGCGGATGAGATCCTGATAATGAAGGGTTTCCTCTACCTGGGAGATGCCCAGTTCTGCTTCATTTTCAACACTTTAATGATGGAAGACAAGATCTGCTACGTCGACCTGGAAAGCGGAACAGTCGCTGATATCAGGGATGTAAAAGACTACTCATGGGTAGCAGATATCAGCAACATCTTAGACTACTCGTACTATGACGGAGTCGGCAACTGCGTCCTGACAGAAGAAGGCATCAAGGTACTGGATATCGAGAACAAGACAGACAAACTCTACCTGTCTTACAACGACTGCAACATCAACCGTTATGATGCATCTAACATGAAGCTCCTGAGCATGACGGATGATAAGGTGATCCTCGCGGATACCAGTTCAAGAGAGCAGTTTGGCATCATGAAGGTTCACGACATCCACGAGAATGATTCCATGATAATCATCCTGGAAAAAGCGGAGAGTAACCCCAACGCGGGAAAGACCGTAATCAGCGCGGTCTCGCTCGATCCTCTATGCTATTCGATGGCAGAAGCGATCAGACTGTACAACGATTCGGATCAGGAAGCATTCATTACATTGGATTCGAGCTACGATTACGATGCAATAGCAGGAACCGTCATCGTTCCTTCCGGAACGGATGAAGCGACATTCGATCTACAGGTAAGGACTGCAATGGTTGCAACGCTGCTTTCCGACATGCAGGCAGGACAAGGACCCGACCTCATCTTAGGCGCCATGGATTACACCCAGTTCAACAGAGATGATGTACTCCTCGATCTGAGCAGCGAAGTCGATATCCCGAATGTATATGACAACATAATGGAGATCAGCATGACCGGCGATAAGCTGTACCAGGTGCCGGTTGCTTTCGGGCTCGAAGGGATACTGGCAGACAGCATGTACGCTGATACCACATTGCCGGGTTTCACATACGACAACTACGCAGACTATGTTAAGGATGCCTGCTACGGCAAGGATCCCAATCTCATGGACAGGCTTGCCTTTTTGGATATATGCCTCGCGCAGGAATCAAGCCTGTTCCATAAGGACGGCAAATACGATTACGCTAATTCGGACTTCGCAGCCACTGCAGCTTTTGTAAACGGTCTCGTCCTCCCTACAGCAGAAGAACTCTTCGACGAGGCGCAGAAGAATTATGTCTCAACAAGAGGTGTTGAGTCGGCATTTGTTAACATCACTTCCGGCATGGAACTGATAAGAGTCTGCCGTAACGACATTAACAGCAAAGTTCTTATGGGATTCCCTTCGCAGACGGCTCAGGGTCCCATGGTCGATGTCTCCCAGTCTGTCGGAGTGTCTGCAGCCACGGCGTGCCCTGAAGCCTGCAAGGCTTTCGTGAAGATGCTCGTGGGAGATGACATGCAGTACCTTTTCGCCAGGTATGACGGGCTGTGCGTAAACAGCGCCGCACAGGCAGAGGCGTGCATTGAATGCGCAGAAAGAGCAAATAAGAGTTATGAGGTCATGAACCAGTACTGGAAATACTATCAGGTAGATGCCCTGGACCAGTTCAACACCACCTCTGACCCTGACCTTCTCGTATCACAGATAGACGGTTACATCCGTTCCGCCAGCGGACTGCACGTCGTTGACACGGCGGTATCCATCATCGTCAGAGAAGAGATACAGGCGTATTTCGCGGGCGACAAGACGATAGAAGAGGTCATGGA
>JAEEGL013055563.1_pt1 | contig 29881 bp, 29 predicted proteins | sample 9134231 | NCBI WGS metagenome assembly JAEEGL01 (sample SAMN16246548, study PRJNA631951) | gut metagenome | biome: gut microbiome; feature: rumen; material: fiber-attached | host: Bos | place: Iran: Karaj | collected 2018-10
AGAACCTCCAGTTTTTCGTTGTTCAAAAGAGGAGAAATGAACAGTGAAGCGAAACTGACGATCTCTGCGTCTTCATCGATCCGGATATGCGGCAGATCCAGTTTTCTGACGCTTCCTTCCCTGTTTCCGACAAAAGTCCTCTCTCCATCAGGGTCGATCAGGACAAGGGAGATATATGTTTCGATATCCTTATCCAGAATGTCGTTGTCATAGGAGACGTTTCCGGCATCCAGATGCTGAAGAAGCGTTTGACCCATCAGATCATCGCCCAGGATGCTTATCAGCTTCGTATCGGCCTTAAAATGGCTCATAACGAGCGCTTCGTTCAAGGCATCACCGCCAGGATACATTCTGATCGAATCCACTTTCTGTTTTCCGGTAAAAAAAGACTCCCGATCCACGGACGAAACAAGGATATCCATGCAGGCGGCACCGATGATGTTGATCTTGCTCACAGAATCATTATAAAAGAAAAACCAACTCTGCAGTTGGTTTATTTGGATCTTCTGAGCTTTCTGGCGTTTTCTCTCTTTAATCTCTTTTTAACGCCCGGTTTGACATAGTATTCTCTTTTTCTGACTTCGAGAAGAGTGCCATTGCGTGATACCTGTCTCTTGAAACGACGTAAAGCATCATCTAACTGCTCGTTTTCCTTAACGACAACCTTTGCCACAATTTCACCTCCTTTTTGGTCATGCTAGATTATTGTAACTGAATTATTCTCCTTTTTCAATAAGTTTCGTTCCGGATGAAGTACCGATCCTGTTCGCTCCCAGGGAGATCATCTTTTCAAAATCCTCACGGCTTCTGACTCCACCTGCCGCTTTGATCAGGCAAGAATCTCCTACTGTCTTCTTCATCAGAGCGACATCTTCGAATGTAGCTCCGGCGGTCGAGAAACCGGTCGAAGTTTTCACGAAATCCGCGCCTGATTCCATGACACATCTGCAGGCTGCAACTTTTTCTTCATCGGTCAGAAGACATGTCTCGATGATGACTTTCAGTGTCTTTCCGTTGCATGCTTTCTTGATTTTTCTGATCTCATCGCAGACATATCCGTAGTCCTTGTCTTTCAATCTGCCGATATTGATCACCATGTCGACTTCATCCGCACCTTTGGCGACCGCATCTGCAGTCTCAAAGACCTTTGCTTCCGTAGACATCGCTCCCAAAGGGAATCCGATGACGCAGCAGACCAGCACATCGGATCCTTCCAGACGTTTCTTGCAGAATTCGATGTTGCAGGTATTGACGCATACGGACTTGAAATCGTATTCCCTGGCTTCATCGCACAGCTTTCCGATCGCTTCCAGAGAAGCGTCTGCCTTCAGCAATGTGTGGTCGATATACTTAGATAAGCGCATTTTCCTCTTTCCTCCTGTCGTTCATGAATTTCTGGGCATAATGTTTGTCACCTTTATAATACTGTTTTCCGAGCGCCATGGACAGAAAATTCTCGTTCCCTTTTCCGACGATGACCAGGACATCTTTCCTGTTCATGATCTCAACGGCATTCTCGATCGCCGTGGAACGCTTCGGACAATGAACGATCCTTCCGCTTTTGGCGTAGCGGTCCGTTCTTTCCAGGATCTTCATCGGTTCCCCTTCCAGGGACTCGTTCTCCGTGAATATGATCACATCGAGGTACTTTTCAGCGATATCGACGATCTTTTCGATCCGTTTTTCGCCGTCACTGTAGTCGATCCCGATCACGCCGATCGTCTTGCCTTTGTTCGCAACGAACCGGGCGTAGCGGCAGAGTTCCTCGATGGACTGGATGTCGTAGGCACAGTCGACGATGATGTCGTATTCGCTGTCGACCCGTTCCATGACGCCGTCGACGCATGGAACATCGCGGAAGACCTTGCATACCTGATCGATCTCATGGCCTTTTTCACTCAGGGCAACGATCGCGGCTGTCAGATTGTAGACACTGCTCAGCCCCTGCAAGGAAGAAGAAACGGAATAATCGGTTCCTTTATACCGTATCTGGTAGTAGACACCGTTACGGTTCATGCGGACGTCATGGATCCGATAGTCGGCCAATTGAGCCATGCCGTAGCTGACATAGGCCCCGATACAGTCGTTGATCTGCTTAAAGGAAACATCGTCTAGGTTCAGGATCACTTTTGTCGTATCCTCCAAAGTATAAAGATATTTCCGCAGATTGGTATAGTAATCGTTGCTTTGGAATTCTCCGGATTCGGGATCCGTACAGGTATAGATAAACGTGTCAGGCACTACCGTATCCAGCTTATGCAGATTCAGAGAAGATGCGCTGGCTTCCAGAGTGACGGACTTGACTCCGTAATTCTTCATCCCGTTCAGGATCTTGAGATTGTCCAGACCGTTCAGAGTCGGGAAGGAAGATTTCAGCTGAAACTGATCGTATCTGATCCCGAGTATGCCGATATATCCGCATTTTGAAAAGAGATTCAGATAGTAGTTGATAAAGGATGCGACCGAACATCTTCCGTAGTTTCCGGCGATGACGTATTTGTCGATTCCCTCGTTGGGATTTCCGTAGAAAATGTTTGCGGTCCTGCGCATCACTTCATGGACGTCGTCGACTTTGATCATGACAGCCTTCGGTTTGATGTCGACAGGCTTGCTGTGAACGATGACCTTCGCTCCGTTGTTTACCGCTTCTTCAATGTAGTCGTGACCGTCGTATTTAATGCCGTCCAGACAGAAGAAAATGCAGTTCTTCATCGGAACACGGCTGTCGACCGAAAGTTGTTCGATCTCGATCTCCGGTGCGCCTTTGAACATTTTATTCAGCAACATGTCCGATCACCTCCGTTTCCGTTTCATCTATCCTGACCTTCAGGATCTCACCCAGCGTATAGATGCCGGGGATCTTCACATAAAGATACTGCTTGCTGTAACCGTAGGAATGAGATCCGTCCGTCCGTTCGATCAGGACATCGACATCTCTGTTCAGAAAACGTTTCGCATACTGTTTCCGAAGGATCCTGTCCTTCTCCATGACATCATGTACTCTCTGCTTCTTGATCTTCGGATCGATATGTCCGTCCATCTTGTCCGCAAGAGTCCCCGATTTCCGGGAATAAGGGAACACGTGGATGAATGAGAATTCGGCTCTCTGCAGATTCTCCAGAGTCGTCTGGAAAGACCGGTCATCTTCATTCGGGAAACCGACGATCAGATCGGTGGAAATGGATACATCCGGAATCTGACTGCGGATATACGCGATCCGATCCAGGTATTCTTCTACCGTATAAGGTCTTCTCATCAGTTTCAGAATGCCGTCATCCATGGACTGTACCGGAATATGCAGATGCCGGGCGAGCTTTTCGTTGTTTTTCATCAAATCGATGATCTCATCGCTGATCTCCGTGATTTCGATCGAACTCAGGCGGATCGTTTCCAAGCCTTCAATATTACAAAGGTCTTTCAGTAAATGATAAAGATCGTATTCACCGTCGTTATACCTTCCGGTATGGATCCCCGTCAGTACGATCTCCCGGTGATTCCGGGCAAGTCTGCGCGCTTCATCCAGAAGCAGATGATGATCTCCGCTTCTCTGTCTCCCCCTGGCATACGGGATGATACAATAGGAACAGAACTGGTCACAGCCGTCTTCGATCTTCATGAATGCACGTGATTTGGTCGGATAGGACTCGATGAAAAGGTCTTCGAAATCCGTGCCGATCTCCTTTTTCACAAGATTCCTTTTTTCCTGTTCCAGGATCAGATCAACGATCCTGTCTTTATTATCAGATCCGACGATTAGGTCGACATCTTCAAAGACTTTGTGTTCCGGTTTGATCTGGGAAAGACAGCCGATCGCAGCGATATATGCCTCCGGATTGCGCCTTCTGGCATCATGAATGAACTTTCTCGTCTTGGATTCCGCCATATTCGTAACGCAACAGGTAAATATGAGATAAATATCCGCTGAATCCTTAAAAGGCACTTCTTCAAAGTGACGGTTCATCCTTTCCCGGACGTATGTTGCTTCGTAGTCGTTGACTTTGCAGCCAAGGACCATCATTGCATAGCTTTTCATTGACATTTACTCACGATGACACTGCACATATAGATGGCAGCCGTTTCAGCCCGAAGGATCCTTTTTCCGAGAGAAACCGACTGAAATCCCATTGCGCAAAGAGATTCATATTCCCTGTCGGTAAAGCCTCCTTCCGGTCCGATGACGAAAGTGACGGATCGGCCCGGAACGATCTCTCTGATCTGTCTCTCCGATTCATAACAGAGATAATTGACTTCGCTCATGTATCTTTCCAGATCCGATAGTCTGGTGACGGAACAGATCTCAGGGATCAGATTCCTGTGCGACTGTTCCGCCGCTTCTTTTGCGATCTTGCGGATCCTTTCCAGCTTCTTATCGTCCCGGATCTTTACGACGCTTCTGTCGGCCTGATATGCGACGATCCGTCTTACTCCAAGTTCTGTCAGTTTCTGGATGCAGTATTCGAAATGATCGTTCTTGATCAGGGAAAGGATGCAGGTCAAATCGCAGGATAGCTCATTGTGCTCCTGCGTTTCATCGAGGATCTCGCAGCTCTTCTGATTGACCAGATGGGCAAAATAGATCCTGTGTTCTGCGTCACAGATGCGGAAAATGTAATCGGAATCCTTGCGCAGCACTTTTTTCAGATGATAAAGAACGTCCTCGTCGAGAGAAATGATGTCTCCCTTATGTACGGTCATTTCGGTAAAGTACTGCTGCATAAAAATATTATATAACGAAAAAGGACGGATCTTTCCGTCCTATTCCTTTTCTTCATGCTTGAGAGTGACCTTGATCTCGTTGACTTTCTTGGAGTCCGCATCAGTCACTTCGATATGCATGTTCTTGTAGTCGAAACTGTCTCCCACTGTCGGGATCTTGTCGAGAACGTCGATGACCCAGGCGGATGTCGTGTTGAATTCGTATTCTTCATCGATCTCTATCCCGAAGTGTTCAAACATGTCGTCGTAGTCCACGTCTGCCTTCACCAGATAGGTATCATCGTCCAGTTTCTTGTAGTATTCCACGACCTGGTCGTGTTCGTCATAGATCTCACCGACAAGTTCTTCCAGGATATCTTCCATGGTGATGATGCCCTGTGTGCCGCCGTATTCATCGACAACGATGGCCATGTGGCTTTTGGAAGTCTGGAACTGTTTCAGAAGTGAAGAGATCTTCACCTGTTCGGAAGTATAGATCGCTTCCTTCAGGATCGATCGGATATCGGTCGATTTTTCATACAGAAGATGATAATAGAAATCCTTTTCGATCAGGACGCCGATGATGTTGTCGATGTTGTCCTGATATACCGGAAGCCGGGAGAAACCGGAATCGCGGTATTTGATCTCGATGTCTTCGATCGAATCGTCGTCGACATCGATCGCGATGACGTCGATTCTGGGAGTAAGGATCTCTCCGACATCCAGGTCGTTGAATTCCAGGGCATTGGTGATCAGATCAGCCTCGTGGTCTTCGATGTCCCCTTCTTCGTTGGCTTCTTCCACCATGGTGATGAATTCATCGGTCGTATAGGAATCATTATCTGCGTGGAAGATCGATGCGATCCATTTTTCCAGCAATTCGAATACGAACGTCAGCGGAGTAAAGATCCATACCAGGATATTCAGGATCCAGGTCACGGACATCGCAAATTTCTCCGGTACATGCTTGGCGATATTCTTCGGAAGGATCTCGCCGATGATCATGATCACAAGAGTCATGATGACAGAGGAGATCGCAACTCCGTTTCCTCCGAAGAGGTTTGTAAAGAATACGGTAGCCAGAGAAGCAGATACAACGTTGACGATCGTATTTCCGATCAGAATGGTCGTAAGAAGCTGCGAAAAACGTTCCGTCAGGGCATAAGCTTTCTCTGCCTTTCTGTTTCCGCTGTTGGCCAGGGCTTTCAGTTTGATACGGTTCAATGAAGAAAAGGCCGTTTCGGATGCACTGAAAAAGCTGTAGCACAGGACCAGGATGACCAGGACGGTAAGTATCGTATTATTACTCATGAAAACACCTCATTTCTGAAGTGTTAAGGGAATTCGGTAAAGGAACTTCGTCTTCTCTTTGCATAACGATTGGTATTATAGCAGATTCTTTTTCATAATACAAATCATAAAGAAAAACACCTTTTTCAGGTGTTTTTAAGATCTGGTTTTGAAGAAGGAAGGAACATCCTCGTCATCAGGATTGCTGATGACTTCATCCCGGACGGTCCTGCCTGTGTTTTCGACCGGGACCGTACTAGGAGTCGGACGGTCGAAGATCAGGTTCGTCTGCGGAGCAGCGCTGGTGTGTTTCGTGTTCGGAAGATCGAAACCGGTCGCGATGACGGTAACGATGATCGCTTCTCCGAGGGAATCATTGATCGCGACACCGTAGATGATATCGATGTCATTGCCGGCAGCTTCTTTGATATAGTCTACGGCAATGGAGGAATCCTGCAGGGAGATATTCGGTCCGCCGGTGATGTTAATGATCGCGGACTTGGCTCCTTTGATGTTTGCTTCAAGCAACGGGGAACGGATCGCTCTGGCCGCAGCTTCTTTCGCCTTGTTTTCGCCCTGTGCCATACCGATACCGATCAGTGCTGTACCCTTTCCGGCCATGACCGTACGGATATCCGCGAAATCCAGGTTGATGAATGCAGGAACGGCGATCAGATCCGTGATCGTCTGAACGCCTTGTCTGAGCACGTTGTCCGCTTCCTTGAATGCGTCCTGCATCGGGATCTTTCCGATGACACTGAGAAGCTGGTTGTTGGAAACGATGATCAGGGAATCGACATACTGTTTGATCTGCTCAATGCCGACATTTGCCTGGTCCATCCTCTTTCTTCCTTCGAAGTCGAAAGGTTTTGTAACGATGCCGACGATGAGAGCTCCCATATCCTTGGCAAGTTTTGCGAAGACCGGTGCAGCTCCGGTACCGGTACCGCCGCCCATACCGCAGGTAAGGAAGACCATATCTGCGCCAGTGAGCGCCTTTTTGATATCTTCCTGGGATTCCATTGCCGCTTTCTGGCCGACTTCCGGATTGCCTCCGGCGCCTAAACCTTTTGTAAGTTCACCGCCGAGAACGATCTTGTTCGGACATTTTGAGAGATTCAGTGACTGGATATCGGTATTGCATACATAGAAATCAACGCCTTTCACTCCGTCATTCACCATCCGGTTTACGGCATTGCATCCAGCTCCACCGATGCCGAATACCTTTATTCTGGCAACCTGGTTATACTCTGGTCCGATCGTCATTTAGTTACCTCCTCTTTCCATATACTGTTTAAATAAGTTCTTTATCTTCGTTGTGATCGTTTCACCTTCGGAATCCAGTTCTTTTTCTTTGATCAAAGCGTCATAGCGGAGCAGATCGATGCAGTTGACGCTGAGATCGTTCAACAGAGCCTTTTCTCTGTAGGTGATGAATGCTCCGTATTCGGAAGTCATGGACGGGTCTCTGACTCCGATCGTTTCCGGACAGTAAGACCGCACTTCCGTACCGCTCTTTTCCTTTATCTTTTCCGTCAGGGCTTTCATCTGCTGACCTTCGCCCATAAGAACGATCGATGCTCCGGAATCGAGGACCGGCTTGCACATGGCGATGAGCTTGTCTGCAAGGCTGTCCAGCGTCTTCTCGACTGTCTCGTTCAGCATGGCCGTCGTGATCGTCCTGGTGGAACCCTGATCCGTCCAGGCGTAGATCACATCATCCATATATTCGCAATCGAAATTGACATCATACTTAATCAGTTTGGCAATGTCGTTATAAGGAATGCTGTAGGTACGGTAGACCTTGTTGATCAGGGAATTGATGCCATCGAAAACGATCTCGGTCGAAACAAGTTTTCCTTTCGACAAAAGAGACAGATATGTACAGGTACGTCCGATGTCCAGAACGACGATGCTTCGGTTCAGACTCTCTTCGAATAAAGCGGCTTCCTTTGCAGAGGCGTATGTATTCAAGACGATATCCAGTACTTTCAGACCGGAAGCTTCCACGGCCGAAACGTATTCATAGCACATTTTGATATCCGCACAGAGCAGATCGATGTCGACAAGCAGTTCGCTGCAGGATTCGTTTTCCGGGATCCGGCGGGTCGAAATGCCGTTGACCGTATATTTCACGATCATAGGATCCACGATCATGACATCCTCGTCGACCTGGGCTTTCAGTGAATTGGAGACAGCTCGGGCGATGTCCGACTTGCGTACGGTCCCATCTTCGGTGACGACTTTGCTGCGAAGCGGAAAACGCTTGAAATTATAAGCCGGCAGAACAAGGATCACCTTCTCGATATCCGATCCGATCCTGTCGGAACATTCTCTCACCGCGCTGCGGATATCTGAGACCAGCTGCTGCTGATCGGTTATGCGGAAATCGTTGATTGCATTGGTGTAGAACTTCTCGGAACGGATGATATTGAAACGGGTATTGAAGTATTCTCCTGCGAGGATCTTGATCTCGTTTTCAGCCAGTTCCATTGATACATAGATCTGTTTAATCTCTTTATTCATACAAAGTCATTTTAGCATATTTGGGCCCAAATGAAAGAAGAATGTATTTTGATTTGCATTTACAAAACATTTATGTTACAGTAATTAAGCATTTGATAAGAAAGGGGGCAAGCTGTATGTCAAGAGTGTGTGCTATCACTGGTAAAAAACAGATGTCTGGTAACAACCGTTCACATTCACTTCGTGCTACACGCCGTAAATGGAATGTCAATCTTCAGACCGTTACAATGTTGGTTGATGGTAAACCACAGAAGGTTCGCGTTTCTGCCCGCGCACTAAGAACATTAAAGAATCAGGCCAAGGCAGCATAACTTCCGTAAAGGAAGTTTTTTTATGAAAAAAGCGGAATGATCCGCTCTTTTTTATTCGCAGTTGCGAAGTTTCAGAATGTTTTCTTCGATATTGCCATTGAAGATGAAACTTCCGGCTACCAGGGAGTCTGTTCCGCAGGAGAGAAGTTCATGGGCATTTCTGTCGGAGACTCCTCCGTCTACTTCGATCAGATAGTTCAGCGAATTATCCTTCCGATACTGATCAAGCCAGCGGATCCTGTCATAGGCTTCCGGCATGAAGGCCTGTCCGCCGAAACCCGGTTCCACCGACATCACCAGGACGATATCCGTTTTCTTTAAGAGAGGTTCGATGACTTTGACATCCGTTCCCGGTTTTACGGATATTCCGGCTTTCAGATATTTCTCACGGATCCTGTCCAGGAGTTCTTCGCACTTGCTCAGGTTCTGATATGCTTCGTAATGGAAGATGATCGAATCTGCTCCGGCCTTGGCGAATACATCCGTAAAGAATTCCGGATCTTCGACCATGAGATGGACGTCAAGAAACAGATCGCTGTTTCTGCGGAAGGATTTCAGGATATCCGGACCGAAGGTCAGGTTGGGAACGAAATGTCCGTCCATGACATCGAAATGGATCCAGTCGGCATAGCGGTTGAGCTGTCCGAGTTCTTCCCTGAAATTCTCATAATGCATCGAAAGCACTGACGGTGATACGATCATTCCCCTTCTCCTTTTTCATAGTAATAAATCATGACAGTATCTCCGGTCGAGATATTGTATACAGTTCCCAGTTCCGGCAGTGTCTTTACGACCGTACCGGAATGAACGTCTGTCAGTTCTTCTTCTGTAAAGTAGCTCTTGTCCTGCAAAGACAGCTCGTACTTGATGTTGTTCTGCTCGAAATAGGCGATCGCATCGTTGATGGACATGCCTCTGAGACTGTAGTCCAGGATGATGGAAGGTTCGGTAATGTATTTCAGAGTGATCTGATTGTTTTTGGAAGAGTCGTACTTGCTTTCGGGTTCCATCGACTGTTCCGTAACAGTTCCCGCTTTGCCTTCCTGCTGAACGGGCAGAAGTTTGACGATGAAATTCTTATTCATCAGATCGGTCTGCGCATCCTTGTAATACCAGCCTACGTAGTTTTCCAGAACGGAATACATCCCGTTGGAGACCGTCAGCTTGATCTTCGTGCCTTGTTCGACTTCTTCTCCGACTGAAGGATTGCTGGAAATGATCAGATCTTTCTCTACATCATCCGATAGCGTCCAGGTGATACGGGAATCATCGACTTCAAGATTCTGTTCGGCAAGCAGATCTCTCGCCTCCTGAACGGTCTTGTTTCTCAGATCGGGAACGGTGACGGTCTTTGTCCGATCTCCCAGAACACCCGACAGCAGCAGTACCGCAGCTACGCCGAGTATTGAAATAAGAGTAACTGAAATCAGAAATAAAGCGTTCAGAGGAGTTCTGTGCCTGCCGGTGTCTTCATCTGCGACACGCGATTTATGGACAGTCACATTCTTCTTCTCGTTTTCGTTCTGATCAAGAATGAGTTTGGCATCGTTTCTGTGTTCCTTCTTCAGGCACTCGTTCAGATCCTGAAGCATCAGGGCGATGTTTCTGTAACGTTTTGCGGGGTTCTTGGCGGTCGCCCGGATCACGATGTTTTCAACGGACTGCGGAATATCTGGATCGAACTGTCTTACCGAAGGGATCGTTCCCTTGATGTGCTGAAGTGCGACCTGGATCGCATTATCGGCTTTATAAGGCACATCGCCGGTCAGAAGTTCAAAGAATACGATTCCCAGAGAATAGATATCCGACTGCATGGTGGCCTGTTTCCCCTGTGCCAGTTCCGGCGCAAGATAATGAACGGAGCCCAAAACGGAATCCTTATGGGTGATCTGCATCGCACCGCTGGCTAAAGCGATACCGAAATCGGACAGTTTGACCGTTCCGTCATCTTTGATCAGAACGTTCTGGGATTTGATATCTCTGTGGATCACATTGTTTCTGTGTGCTTCCATCAAGGCACCGGCCAGCTGCTTCATGAGCCAGACCGCTTCCTTGTATGGGATCGGACCTCTTTTTTTGATCAGCTGTTTCAGAGTGTATCCTTTTACATACTCCATGACGATGTAGTGCTTGTCACCGTCGTCACCGACATCATAGACATCGACGATGTTCGGATGAGAAAGCTGCGTGACGGCTCCCGCCTCCCTCTTGAACCTTTCAAGAGCGACGTCATCGCTCGACATATCCGATTTCAGGACTTTGACCGCGACTTCCCTCTTCAGGATCACGTCATAAGCGAGGTATACGTCCGCCATACCTCCTCTGCCCAGCAATGTAACGATCCGATAACGATTTCCTATATATTCCGACATTTTATCTCCTTATCAGAATGATGGTGATATTGTCATAACCGCCCTTAAGAAGAGCCAGATTTTTCAGTTCAACGGTCTTTTCCTCCACGGACTTTGTATGATCGGTCACGATCGAAGCGATCTCTTCATCACTCACATAGGAATGGAGTCCGTCCGAACAGATCAGGTAATAGTCCATGTCCCTGACTTTATGTACGTCCGTATCGATATGATCAAAGATCCCGATCGCTTTGACCAGATAGTGTTTCTTAGGATGGTTTACGGCTTCTTCGTAAGAGATCTCTCCGTTTTCCAGCATCCGGTTCACCAGTGTATCGTCTCTTGTCAGACGGACAGTCATGTCGTCAAGGAAACCGTAGACGCGGGAATCTCCGCAGTTGATGGAAAGGATCCCGCAACTGCTGATCAGAACGCCGGTTACGGTCGTGCCCATTCCGGAGAAATCGGAATAGTGCCTGGAAAGATCGTAGATATGACGGTTTGCCTGATCCATATGATACAGGATGTAATTGGCGGCATCCTGAAGACCGGAAAAAGGTCCGGACTCCGGAAAATGTTCTTCAAAGTAACGGATCAGCTCACCGCTGGCGACTTCTCCTGCTTTTCCGCCGCCGATACCGTCAGCGACGAGCGCCAGAAGATCACCGTGTCTGTTTTCGATCGCCAGATACGAATCCTGGTTCTTTTCCCTGACCAGCCCGATGTCCGTAATGCAGTAATATTCCATAAATCCTATTTTAGCTTATTCGCCCGCAATTGGCCACAGGCGGCATCGATGTCGTCGCCTTTTTTCTGTCGAAGCGTGACAGCGACTCCGTTCTTCTTGAGCAGATCGTAGAAACGCAACGCATTTTCATCGCTCGATGTCTTGAAATCCTTTTCCTTTACTTCGTTGTATGGGATCAGATTGATATATGCATTCATTCCCTTCAGAAGATCGCGGATCTGTCTGGCTTCTTCCAGAGAATCATTGACTCCTCTGAGCAGAAGATATTCGAAGGTCAGACGGCGATTGTTCAGTTGTGCATAATAGTGAAGCGCATCAAACAGCTCCTTTAGAGGATATGCCCTGTTTACCGGCATGAGACGGGAACGAAGTTCATCGTTCGGTGCATGCAGGGAAATGGCCAGGTTGTACTGAAGATTCTCTTCGGCAAAACGCCGGATCCCGGGGACAAGTCCGCAGGTCGAGATCGAGATATGTCTGGAACCGATCTCCAGGCCATAGGGATCGTTGATGATGTTCATGGCTCTCATGACGTTATCATAATTGTCGAACGGTTCTCCGGTGCCCATGACGACGATGTTTCCGAGACGTTCCCCTTTCTCGTCCAGACGTTTCTGGATCATCAGAGCCTGGGAAACGATCTCCGCACAGGTCAGATCCCGCTGTTTCTTCAGCAGTCCGGAAGCGCAGAAAGAGCATCCCATGTTGCATCCCACCTGAGAAGACAGGCAGGCAGACATTCCGTAATCGAAGATCATCAGTACAGATTCGATCAGGGCTCCGTCAGTGAGTTCGAACAGATACTTTTCCGTACCGTCCCGGGAGATCTGATGGTCCTTTACCGTCAGGACGTCAAAATAGAACTCTTCCTTCAGGACATCGATCATCTTATGGGAAATGTCACTCATTGATTCAAAATCGCTGATCCGCTTGTCATAGATCCAGCGGAAGATCTGTCTGGCGTGAAACGGCTTGAATCCCTTTTCCGTGAGATAAGCCTGAAGATCCGCCATCGTCATGTCATAGATCGAACGCATCAGTCCACCTTCTTCATCTTGGCGTAGTAGAAACAGTCGCCTTTTCCGTTTATGATCGTATCTTCCTCCAGCAGGACGAAGTTTTCCTTTTCGGAAAGAAAACGCGAGATCTGCCGGGAATTCTCTTTTTTGTTGAGCGTACAGGTCGAATACAGCAGGATGCCGTCTTTCTTTAACAGCGGATCCATGCTGAGAAGCAGTTCATGCTGAAGATCCTGCAGTTCATCCAGATCTTCCGACTTGATATGGAATTTCAGATCCGGTTTTCTGCCGATGACACCCAAGCCGGAACAAGGTGCATCCAACATGATCCGATCGAATCTTGTATCCAGAGCATCCTTCAGTTTCCTTCCGTCGCAGTTCAGATAATGGACCCCTTCCATTCCCAGCTGCTCCGCTTTCTTGCGGATCAGTTCCACTCTCTTCTCATGGATATCGTTGGCATAAGCCTGATCCGGTTCGATCACATCAAGACAGTTGAACAGTTTCGATCCGGGAGCGCTGCATACGTCGAGCAGGATATTGTGCTTTTCCAGATTCAGATGACGGTACAGCGAAGCACTGTTGAGATCCTGAACGTAGATCAGACCTTCTTCCATCTGTCTGGAATGAAGGAGATTTGTCTTGCAGGTAAATACTTCATCAGTGACCGGAGTGATGTCGAGATCTTTCAGATCATCGAAACTGCATTTTCTTCTGTTGATCCGATAGTATACCGTAGGAATGGAACGGAACGTATCGCATATCCTATTAAATTCGTCATCATTATATTGCGATCTCAGCAATCCGCAGATCCATTCCGGAAGATTGCAGCGGACGGAATCGATGTCAGGTTCACGGTACTTAGTCGTTTTACGCAGTACGGCATTTACGAAGGATCTTTCGTACCGGTTCCGGCAAAGATCCACATATTCATGATTGACCGCATAGTCCTTCTCATGAAGATAAAACCTTTCATAGATGGCCATGCAGAGGATGATACGCAGTTTTACGGATGTTTTCGGGTCGCAGAAGGATGAAAACTGAAAGCTGAGCGTTTCATAGTTCCGCAGGACACCGTTGACCAGATTGGTCGTAAAAGCCCTCTGGATCGGTTCCAGCTTGTCCAGCTGTCTGCGCATCAAAAGATTGGAATAGGATTCCTCTTTGATGGTCTTGTTCAGAATGTTCAGGGCAATTTCTCTCTGATTCATATCTACTCCAGATATAGCGGATCGACATCCGCTTTGAGATGTGACATGTTTCTGTTTTCCAGGTAGCGGTCTACGGTCTCCTGTATCGCTTTCAGCATTCCCGGAAGATCTTTATCCATGATCAGTATACGATAACGGAGCTGTTTTTTGATTTTATTGAGCTGATACGGACGGTAATGCCTGTAAGGAAGAGAATCGATCTTTTCCTGCAGGAAAGAAAGGGAACGTTCCAGTCTCTCCGGATTCTGATCGGAGAGGATCAGTTCACAGATGTGTGTATACGGCGGATAGGAAGCTTTATTGCGATAATTCATCTCTATACGGTAGAAATACTCATAATCCTGATTCATCACCGCACGGATCGCATAATGGTCCGTATTGAAAGCCTGGATCAGTACTTTGCCGGGACTGTCTGCCCTTCCCGATCTTCCTGAAGCCTGCATCAGCAGATCAAAGGTCTGCTTGGCGGAATTGTAGTCCTGATGCATGAGACCCGCATCCGCATTTAGGATCCCTACCAGGGTCACATTCGGATAGTCAAGTCCCTTTGCGATCATCTGCGTGCCGATCAGGAAATCGAATTCACCCTTTTCAAACCGTTTCAGGATCTCAGAATGGGCTCCCTTTCTGCTGACGGAATCCCTGTCCATTCTTCCGATCCTGGCATCGGGATAACGGAGTTTCAGTTCTTCTTCCACCTTCTTTGTGCCGAAACCGTAATAGATCAGCGACGGTTTGCCGCAGTTTGGACAGTATTTCGGGATCTTGTAGGTACGGGAACACTGATGACATTTCAGGATGTTTTCGTCTTTATGATAGTTCAAAGGCGTGTCACAGTCCTGACACATCAGGGTCGAACCGCACTCCGCACACTTGATGATCGGTGAATACCCCCGTCTGTTCAATAAAATGATCGCTTGTTTATTATTATCCAGACATGTCCGGAGCTCATTGTCCAGATCGGATGAGATGATATAGGAGTTCTTCTTTCTGATCTGATTCGTCAGATCGACCACCTGGATCTTGGGAAGCTGATGATTGATCCGCGATTCCAGTCTCAGCATCTGATAATCCCCTCTGAGGGCTCTGGTATAGGATTCCAGGGAAGGCGTCGCACTGGCCAGAAGCACTTTCGCCTGATTGGTCATCGCTCTTCGGAATGCGACGTTCCTGGCGTGATAGCACGGCGTATTGTCCTGTTTGTAGGAAGGATCGTGTTCTTCATCGATGATGATCAGTCCCAGATCCTGAAAAGGAAGGAAAACGGCGCTTCTGGTACCGACGACGATCTTTACCTCTCCTTCTTTTACTCTCTTGTACTGTTCGTACCGTTCCTGATCCGAAAGTTCGGAATGATAGAAGACGACGTCGTTGAACCGTTCCTTGACTCTTTCGATCATCTGCGGTGTCAGGGCGATCTCCGGCACAAGGATCAGAACGTTCTTATTCAGAGAAAGATAGTGTCTCGCAAGGTGCAGATACACTTCCGTCTTGCCGGATCCTGTTACACCGAAAAGCAGCGAGACCATGCGGTCCGTTTCGAGAACGCCCTCGAAGGCTTTCTGCTGATCCTTCGTCAATTCCTTGAAGGAAGTCTGATCGATCGGACTGTTCTGGTAGGAAGATTCCTCTTCGTATTCCTGTATCGCACCCTTTTCCAGCAGCTTCGAAATGATCGAAGGGCTCATTTTTCTTGCCTCCGAGGAAAGGATCCCCTCATACAGGGAATCATATACTGCCTGCTGCTTTGCAGTTAGATCGAAATCTCCGTCTATGATATGGAACTTTCTGACCATTTTCGGTCCGGAAGTATTCCTGGAAGTCTTTAAGGTCTTCGGCAGCATGGAATTCAGACAGCTGATCAAAGGAGAGATCGTCGTTCGGGAAAGCCAGAAAGCCAGATCAAAGAGTTCTTCCGAGATCACCGGTTCCTCATCGATCACTTCGAGGATATCCAGCATTTCATATCCGTATTCCTGCCTGAGTTCTTCCCTGTCTGAAGCGGTATATCGGCAATCGGAAACGATAGCCGCATTCTCCGCATGATGAAAGATCACTTTTACCCGGCAGAAACGCTGGATCGGAGTTTCTGAAAGATAGGTAAAAGGCCTGTTTACGTTGAGACTTGCGTTTGTGACATAGACCTCGACAAGATACATACTTCTATTATAACAGTTCATGAAAAAAGGATCGTATCAGGCGATCCTTTTGTTTATCCTACGGAACCGGACATGTCCAGTTTCAGTAGCTGATTGAGTTCTACGGCGTATTCCATCGGCAGTTCCCTGGTAAACGGCTCCAGGAAGCCCATGACGATCATTTCCGTAGCCTGAGACTCGCTGAGTCCTCTCGACATCAGATAGAAGAGTTCATCTTCAGAGATCTTGGAGACTTTTGCCTCATGTTCGATCACCGAAAGATGATTCTCGTTGGTGTTTTTCGGGATCGTATCGCTTTTGGAGATATCATCCAGGATCAGCGTATCGCATTCGATCTTTGCCTTGGCGTAGTCCGCTTTCTTTCCGAAATGGATCCAGTCACGAAAATTGGTGATACCGCCCGCTCTGGATACGGACTTGGATACGATGGAAGAAGACGTGTGCGGTGCGAGATGGATCATCTTGGCTCCGGTATCCTGGAACTGGCCTTTGGATCCGACGGCGATCGAGATGCACAGACCGTGAGCGTATTCTCCGGCAAGGATGCAGGCGGGATATTTCATCGAGATCCGGGAACCGATGTTTCCATCGATCCATTCCATCGTGCCGTTTGCCTCCACTTTCGCTCTTTTGGTGACGAGATTCAGTACGTTTCCAGACCAGTTCTGAACAGAGGAATAGCGGCACTTTGCCCCTTTGCCTACGAAGACTTCGACTACGGCTGCATGCATGGAATCCTTTGTATACTGCGGAGCGGTACATCCTTCCACGTAGGAACATTTCGCTCCGTCATCGACGATGATGATCGAACGTTCGAATTGTCCCATCGATTCGGAATTGATGCGGAAATACGACTGCAGAGGCTTTTCCAGTTCCACACCTTTCGGAACGTAGATGAAGCTTCCCCCGGACCAGACGGCACTGTTGAGTGCTGCAAGCTTGTTGTCAGAAGCAGGAACGATCGTTGCAAAGTATTTCCTGAAGATCTCAGGATATTCCTTCAGTGCACTGTCGATATCGAGGAAGATCACCCCTTTTTCCCGCACTTCTTCCAGCATGTTATGGTAGACGGCTTCCGACTCGTACTGCGTCGTTACGCCAGCCAGAAACTTGCGTTCCGCTTCCGGAATGCCCAGTTTCTCGAATGTATTCTTTACTTCTTCCGGAACGTCGTCCCAGCTCTTTTCGGTATCTTCGGAGACTTTGCGATAGTAGGTAAAATCCTGAAAATCGATCTCGGAAAGATCCGGTCCCCATTCCTGCATCGGCATGTTTTCGAAGATATGGAATGCCTTGAGACGGAATTCCAGCATCCATTCCGGTTCCTTCTTGTATGCTGAGATCTTTCTGACAACATCTTCGGTCAGTCCCTTCCCGGTATCGACGATCGATTTCACTTCGTCGTGGAACCCGTATTTATAGTCATCCTGGGAGTAGATCGCTTCTTCTTTCCTGATCTTGTCGCTCATTTGCGATCCTCGCTTTCCTCAAGAAGATCTTTCAGTGCATTCCAGCCGATCGTCGCACACTTGATCCGGTTTGCCTGACGATAGACGTTTCTAAACGCTACGGCCTCTTCCAGTATCGATGGATCAAATTCCCGATTGTCGATCATCTTCATGTATTCATCGATGATACGTCTGGCTTCCGGGATCGTTTTCCCGATCACAAGGTCAGTCATCATTGAAGTGGATGCGGTAGAGATCGTACAGGCGACACCGTCAAAGCAGACGTCGTCTATGACGCCGTCTTTCATATGCAGCTGTACGGTGATGTCGTCGATACAGCTGTCAGAAGCCATATGACGCGAAAGATAGGAATCACTCTCCTTCAGTTGATGATTATGCGGGTACTGGTAATGGTCCATGATCAGAGCTCTGATAAAATCCGGATCATTGAACAGGTCTTTTTCTTCAGCCATATTCCCTCCTAAAGAAATACCGAGATCGCCGTTTCCAGAGAGATCTTGCCGGCCTCTTCCACGAAACGGTCGATTTCTTCCTTCGTGTTATAAAAATACAGGGATGCACGGATCGTCTGGTCGGTTCCGATCAGATTGTGCAGGATCTTCGCACAGTGATTTCCGGACCTTACAGCGATGTTTTTAGATGCTAGATATCCTGCTGCATCCTGAGCAAAAACGCCTTTTACATTGAACGTGAGAGGCCCGGAAGCGTTATCCGGGTTGTATATCTCCAGATTGTCCAGTTTCAGCATCTTTTCGGCAAAATAAGCTCTGAGCTGCTTTTCGTATTCGCAGATCTCATCCAGCCCGAGATCCATCAGGTATTCCGCTGCCGCGCCTAATCCGATCACTCCCTCGATGTTCGGAGTTCCCGCTTCAAAGCGTTCCGGAGCATTTTTCAGAATGATGTTTCCATCGGCATCGAATCTGGCATTCATTCCTCCGCCGAGGAAGACCGGTTCCATATCTTTCAGCAAGTCATATTTCCCAAACAGCACGCCGACGCCATCGGGACCGCACATCTTGTGAGCGGAAAAGCACAGAAAATCCACATCCAGTTCTTTTACATCGACCGGTCTGTGTCCGATTGCCTGCGCCGCATCAACAACGATCAGTGCGTTATTCCTGTGTGCCAGTTCGCTGATCTGCCGGATCGACTGAACGGAACCGAGCACATTCGTCTGATAAGCGACTGATACAACCTTTACGGAACCGTCGAACAGATCCTTCAGCGCATCCATATCGATATTGCCCTGTCGATCCATGGGAATATAGCGGATATTGATCCCCTTTTCCTTCTTCAGACGGAACCAGGGAAGCACGTTGGAAGCGTGTTCCGCATAGGAGATCAGTACGGTATCCCCTTCTTTCAGCAGCATCCGTCCAAGTCCGAATGCGATCTGGTTCAATGAGGCGGTGATATTCGCGGTAAAAGCCACTTCTTTCGGATCACAGTTTATCAGACGTGCGATGATCTTTCGGGTATTCATGTAGGCTCTGTCGGCCCGTACCGCCGTATCGTAATCTCCGCGCTCGACGTTGCTGGTATAGTGACAGTAAAAATCGATGATCGAATCGATCACCCGGTCGGGCTTATAGGTCGTAGCTCCGTTATCGAAATAGATCAGATCCGGGTTGTTCCGGATCATCGGAAAATCCAAGCGTATTATGTTTACATCAAACATGATTCCTGAATCTTCCTTTCCAGTTCTTCTTTCAAAGTCTCTCTGAGTTTTTCATCGCCGATATGATCCGTGACAGGAAGCAGATAGCCCTGTGAGATCAGCATCGTGCACTGTTTCAGATCCAGTCCTCTGGACATCATATAGTAGAGATGATTCTCATCTACCCTGCCGATACTCATGGCATGGGATGCCTGGACGTCGTTTTCATCGATCAGCAATTCCGGAAGGATCGTCGCTTTCTGGCCTTCTTCAAAGGCCAGAGCCCTGGATGTCTGATGACTGCGGGCTTTCTTTGCGCCTTTGTCGATCTTTCCGACGGCATCGATCATCAGCTTTCCGTCTTTCAAAACGACTGCATAATTGCGGATATCGGCTAAGGTCCTGATCCCCCTGTTTTCAACGGTCATGCGGTATTCCTTACGGTTTTTCACAAGACTGGCGCTGTTCAAGGAAGTCGATGATTCTCTTCCGGAAAGAAGGACATTCGTCTTTCTGCCGGTTTCGGCGTCATTGCATTCACCGTAGGAAATCGTCAGATCGCCGTCTTCTTTTACTTCATAGAATTCATCGGCAGAAACGGGATGCATCGAATCGTTCCAGAAAAGCACGGATGCGTGAACACCGCTTTCTACGACGGTTTCGACATTTATGTGGGAAGCGTTCCGGATGCGGATAAACAGCTCACATTCTTCCCTGAATTCCAGTTTGAGATCCACCTGATCTGCGTCGATCACATACTGATGAAAGCCTCTTTCAGGAATCAGTTTTACTGAATTGCTTATCTTCATCAAAACAGATCGCCTTTCAGTGTATCTTTCACCGCGCAGGTACCGATCGACACTCGTGCGTTATTCTTTATTTCATAGCTCGGTTCAATGCCGTATTCACGGTAGATCCAGTCGTATCCTTCCGAATCGACTTTCTCATAGAGTTCCCTTCCGCCGCTGGCAACGATGCGGCCATCGACCAGGATATGGGTGTATTCCGGCTTTACATACTCGAGGAATCTTTCGTAGTGAGACACGATGATCAGTGACATATTGTTTTCTTCTCTGATCCGGTTGATCGCATCGGCAACGAGCTTGATCGCATCGACATCCAGTCCGCTGTCGATCTCATCCAGCATCGCCAGAGAAGGTTTCAACATCTCCATCTGAATGATCTCGTTTCTTTTCTTTTCACCGCCGGAAAAACCTTCGTTCAGAAAACGGTGTGCGAGATCTTCCGATAGCTGCATGTCTTCGATCGCCTTATCCATCTTCTTTATGAATTCGAAAAGGGATACGGGTCTCTCTCTGCGGACGTTCATCGCCGCTCTGAGAAAATCGCTGTTCGTTACACCCGGCACTTCCTGCGGGTACTGCATCCCCAGAAAGATCCCGGCGATACTTCGCTCATTTACCGGCAAAGACAGAATGTCCTTCCCGTCGTATGTGATGCTGCCCTGAGTCACGGTAAAACGCGGGTCTCCCATGATCGCCGCCAGCAGTGTCGACTTGCCGTTGCCGTTTGGTCCCATCAGGACGTGGGATGATCCCTCTTCAACTACAAGATCGATCCCTTTTATGATTTCTTTCTCATCCGCACTGACGTGCAGATCACTGATGATAAGATTTTTCATAGTCAATCTCCTATGCCGAATACATTATAACCTTTTCGTTTTTGAATTGGTCATTTACTATCCCGTGTCTGAACTTTTTCTGAATTATGAAGATTAAAATTGTATTAAATGATTTCTGAATATATAATATTTAAATGTTTGGAGGATTTTTATGAACACGAAAGAACTATTGAAGAAATATTGGTTCGTCGGTGTCGTAGCGATCGCTTTACTGGCGTTCATCGGGATCTATATTGCCGATTCCTATAAGAACAGAGAAGTGACCGTATCAAACCGTCAGATCGACGGAAAATACGTAGCCTATACCATCGATGATGAACCTGTCTTCGCAGATGACCTGTATGAAGAACTGTTCAAGTATCAGAATACCGGCGCATCCCAGGCAATGGTCGCATATGAAAGAGACGTCTTCAACGCCGCCTATGAAACGACGGATGAAATGAAAAATACTGCTGCAGTCAGCGCGTCTAACGTCCTGAATTCCTATTCCAAGGAATATCTCGATTCCTATCTGAAATCCGTCGGTTATCAGAACGGATTCGATGATATCACGGATTACTACATCGATTCCCTGAAACAGGAAAAACTGGTCAAGGAGTATCTGCTGAAGAATGCCGATACCTTGCTGGCACCGCAGCTGGGTACCAACGGAAGACTCATCTATCATATCCTCGTCAAATGTGAAACGACGGAAGTGACAGATGAAGACGGAAACGTGATCGGTTATGAAGCAAATCCGACCGAGGAACAGGCTGAGAAGATCAAGACGATCCAGAATCTCCTGAACGAAGGAAACAGTCCGTTCGAATACATCGCCTATCAGTATTCGGAAGACGGTTCCAAGTCCAATGGCGGCTACATCGGTCTGATCAACGAAGAAAACAGAGGCAACTATTACGAAGTTTTCTCGGAAGCGGCGATGAAACTGAATGAAGATGAGATCTCGGATATCGTCGTCTCCCAGGCAGGATACCATATCCTGTGGAATGCCGGATCGACTCCGGAAAAGATCCTGGATGACTATTACTTCCTGAGCTCTCTGGAAAGTTCACAGCGCACATTGACTCTGCGTGCCGTTCTGGAAAAAGGAGAGGAACTCGGATTCGAGATCCTTTCGGAAGAACTGAAGAAATACTGCGATTCCGTAATGGAAAGTGAGGAGGAATAATATGAAAAAGATCGTTACACTCGTTCTTTCTCTGATGCTTCTGTGCGCCTGCAGCTCAGGCGGCTACTCCGATGTTTCCAACGGAGACGAGGTCCTTTATAAAGGCCCGAATCAAGTCAGCTTCACCAAGAGCGATCTCTATAAAAAGATGAAGAATTCTTCTGCCGATACCATATCTTCCATGATCCTGAAAAGCATCGCTGCTCATTACGATACGATCGATTTTGAGGAACTGGAGAAACAGGCTCAGGAAGAGATCGATTTCTATAAATCCATCGGTTATGAATCCTATATCATCCAGAGCTACGGTACATTGGATGCCTATAAGGATCTCTATGTTTCCAGCATAACCGTCACGGAACTGTCCAAGATCTATATCGAAGAGAACTTCGAAACAATGGCCAATGAAAACAAGCCGATCAAAATGCAGCTGGCTTCCTTCTCGACGGAAGAAGACGCTCTGAAATGCATCGACGACTTCAACAACGGTTCCACCTTCGATATGGCTGCCGTCAACAACAACAGCGCAAACGCTCCGCAGAGCACAGTCTACATCGATTCTGATCTTTCTCTGGATTATGAAGTCAAGGAGTATCTCAACGATACAGACAGTACCGGAATCTCGACGGTCATTCCTCATACGACGAGCACGACGAATTCCGACGGAACCGTAACAGAGGACATGACCTACTACGTCCTCAATGTCGAAAGCAGGAATGCGGAAGAATTCCACGATGAATTTGTAGAAACGATGGCGCTTTCTCTGGAAACGGACACCGTGGTCGAACACTTCTTCGAAAAACATGAGATCAAGTTCTTCGATCAGGATCTGTATGAACTGATGAGCAAAGAATACGAGGTACTGAAATAATGTGCGTATTCTGTGAGATCATTGCCGGAAACATCCCTTCCGCCAAAGTCTATGAAGATGACCGGGTCCTCGCGATCCTGGATATCTCTCAGGCGACGAAAGGGCATACTCTGGTCATCCCAAAGAAACATTATGAAACGATCCTGGACATGCCTCAGGATGAATTCTCTGATCTGATGAAGACTGTCCATTCACTGGCAGATAAGATCGTTTCCCGTTTGAATGCATCGGGATGCAACATCCTCATCAACACGGGTGAAGCAGCCGGACAGACGGTAAAACATGCCCATGTGCATATCATTCCGCGTTATTCTCAGGATGACGACATCGGCATTCAGTTCACTGAACATGAGCTCGATCTGAACGAAGTTCTGAATCAGATCCTATAAAACAAAAAAGGACACTCAGGTGTCCTTTTCTCATGGTCTTATCTGAATCCTTTCGATCCCTGTCGGTTTCTTGCTGAGCTCATCGAAGTCGATGATGACTCCGCAGAAAAGGGCTTCCCCTTCCGCGATCGTATAGGATGTGCACTCCTGATGAATCACGGATTCGATCGTTTCGTTGATATCCCTGCCGATGATCGAGTCGTAGGCTCCGCACATTCCGGCATCGGTAATGAATGCACAGTCGTGAATGATCGCTTCATCTGCCGTCTGTACATGGGTATGCGTGCCGATCACTGCACCGGTATATTCATGGAAATACTCCAGGAAAAGCCTTTTTTCAGCCGTTGTCTCCGCATGCAGATCGACAAAATAGAAATCAGGTTCGATCGCACTGGTCTCATTCAACACGATCCGGAACGATTCATAGGGATCCAAAGAGGATTCCCCGATCAGAACTTTCCCGAGGATACTGGTCAGACAGAATCGCAGGTCGCGGAACTGGATGATCTTATAATAGTTTTCCGTCGTTCTTTTTACGTGATTGTATGGAACGATGATCCGATCCATTTCCGCCATATGATCGTTGATATCGCTTTTGGAATAGGTGTGGTTCCCCATCGTGATATAGTCGATCCCTTCATTGATAAAGTGACGGTAGATCTTATAGGTGATCCCTTTCCCATGGGCGGAATTCTCACCGTTGGCGATGACCATATCGATCTGTTTCTCCTTTTTCAGTGAATATAAAAGTGAAGAGACGATGTCTCTTCCACTTTTACCTACAATGTCACCTATAAATAGAATCCTCATTATTTTGCGGTTTCGCTTGCACGCGTCTCACGGATAACGGTCACTTTGATCTGACCCGGATAAGTCAGTTCGTTTTCAATGCGATCCTTGATCTCTCTTGCGAGCATCGTGCATTTCGCATCGTTGACCTTTTCCGGAACGACCATGACACGGATCTCACGTCCTGCCTGGATGGCATAAGCCTTATCGACACCATCGAAATCGTTGGCGATCTTTTCGAGTGATTCGAGTCTGTTGATGTAGTTTTCGATTCCTTCGTATCTCGCACCCGGTCTGGCGGCTGATAACGTATCAGCTGCGGCGACCAGATAGGAGATCAGATTGTCTGCCGGAACATCGCCGTGATGGGATTCGATCGCATTGATGACTTCACGTCTTTCCCCGTATTTTCTGGCGATCTTGGCACCGAGTTCCACATGTGTTCCTTCCTGCTCGAAGTCTACGGCCTTGCCGATGTCATGAAGCAGACCGGCACGTTTCGCCAGGTTCTGATTCAGTCCCAGTTCGGCAGCCATCACTCCCGCAAAGGATGCGACTTCCATGGAATGCTCAAGGCCGTTCTGGCCATAGGAATATCTGTATCTCATTCGGCCGATCAGCTTGACAAGTTCCTTGTCCATCTTGCCGATCTGAAGCTTGAAGCAGGCGTCCTCACCGAACTGCTGGATCTTTTCATCCATCTGCTTTCTCGTCTTTTCAACGACATCTTCGATCCTGCCCGGCTGGATACGGCCGTCGCGGATCAGAGTTTCCAGAGACTGTCTGGCGATCTCTCTGCGGATCGGGTCAAAGCAGGAAACGGTGATCGCTTCCGGAGTATCATCGATGATCAGGTCGACACCTGTCGCCTGTTCGATCGCCCGGATATTGCGTCCTTCTCTGCCGATGATCCTTCCCTTCATTTCTTCCGAAGGCAGGGTCACCACAGATACAGTCCTGTCGAGAGTCTCATCCTGAGAATATCTCTGGATCGCTGTCGCAATGATCTCTCTTGCGTTCTGCTGAGCCTTGTCTTTTGCTTCCTCTTCCTGTTCCCGGATATAGGCGGCAACTTCATCGGACATCTTTGATTCAACGACATCCATCAGTTCTTTCCGTGCTTCGTCTTCACTCATGTTGGAAACACGTTCCAAAAGGGCGATCTGTCCGTCGATTCTCGATTGCAGATCTTCTTCCATTTTATTAAGTTGTGCTACTTTGTCATCCGCTTTTCTCAGCTTTTCGTCTAACTTGCGTTCTTTCTGAGTCAGGTTTTCATCGCGGAAATTCAGCGAATCTTCTCTTCTCTGAAGCTTTGATTCCTGTTCCAGGATCTCGCTCTTCTTTTCCTTGATCTCTTTCTCGGCCTGCAGTTTCAAATCATAAGCCTGAGTCTTACCGTCTAAAACAGCTTGTTTTACAGTGTTTTTAGCTTGACTGTTTGCTTCGTCCAAAACTTTCTGCGCTTCTTTTTTGGCATTCTTTCCGATTGCGGAATTGATGATGAATACCACGGCGACGCCAATGACTAAACCCAATAAAATGGAAAGTACGTCTAATTTCATATTCATACCTCCATTTAAAATTACTGCTACATTGGAAAATATCCTTCTAGATTATAATATAAAATCTTTTTTTTCACAATAAAAGACGCCGTCATTCAGCGTCTTTCTGAAACATGCGTTCTTTTATCTCGGCGGTGATCTTCTGATCGATCTCCGGATTCTGGGTCAGATATGCTCTTACCGCATCGGTACCCTGTCCGATCTTCTCGCCGTTATATGCGTACCAGGAACCGGATTTTTCGATGATCCCCATTTCCACTCCGAGATTGATGACTTCGGAGAGATGGGAGATCCCTTCTCCGTAGTAGATCTCTACCTGGCAGGTCTTGAACGGAGGTGCGACCTTGTTTTTGGCGACTTTTACGTTGACCTTGTTGCCGATGACTTCCTGTCCGTTCTTGATCGCTTCAGATTTTCTGACCTCCAGACGGATGGAAGCATAGAATTTAAGAGCTCTGCCGCCGGTCGTGGTTTCCGGATTTCCGAACATGATTCCGACCTTTTCTCTGAGCTGGTTGATGAAGATCGTGGTGCAGCCGTTCGCATTCATGGCGCCGGCCAGTTTTCTCATGGCTTTCGACATAAGACGGGCATGCAGGCCGATGTTGGAATCGCCCATCTCTCCATCCAGTTCTGCCTGCGGTACAAGAGCGGCAACGGAGTCCACGACGATCAGATCGATCGCACCGGAACGGATCAGGACTTCCGCGATCTCGAGAGCCTGTTCACCGGAATCCGGCTGTGAAAGGATTAACTCATCGACATCCACTCCGAGAGCCTTTGCGTATCTTGGATCGATCGCGTGCTCGGCATCGATGAATGCGGCTTTCCCTCCGCCTTTCTGACATTCGGCGATACACTGAAGCGCCAGAGTCGTTTTACCGGAAGATTCCGGACCGTATATCTCAATGATCCTTCCTCTCGGAAGTCCGCCGACACCCAATGCGTAGTCGATCGCCAGTGATCCGGTCGATATCGTATCCACGTCAACGAAACTGTGTTCACCGAGCTTCATGACGGAACCTTTTCCGTATTGCTTTTCAATCATTTTCAGAGCTTCGCTCAACAGCTGCTCTTTCTTTTCGGCTGTCAGTTCAGTTACGTCTTCTTTTTTGGCCATAAATAATTCCCCCTACTTATTATTCGGAAAAACCGATCGTTTTCCTAGATCGATTCAAAAATATAGTCTTTTACCTGCAGGAAATAAGAGTATCCGCCTGCAACGGAAATAAAGGATGTAAACCAGATCAGGACCTCATCCACCGGCAGGAACCACAGTTCAAACGGAAGATTGTTCAGCAGGACCAGAACGATCGTGACCATCTGAAGTACGGTCTTCAGCTTTCCTAAGATCCCGGCAGATACGACAACACCTTTCTGGGCTGCGATCATTCGGCAACCGTCGACGATGATGTCCCTGAGGATCATCAGCAGACAGCAAACCAAAGGGATCATGTGCTTGTAGCACAATATGATCAGCATCGTATTGACCAGAAGCTTGTCAGCGATCGGATCGGCAAACTTGCCGAATGTCGTGACGAGGTTCTTCTTTCTTGCGATGTTTCCGTCCAGAAAATCCGTAAAGGAAGCGACCACAAAGATGAAGATCACGATGAGATTCAGATAGGAAAGTGTCACATGTCCGAACGTAAAGTAACCGAAACTGATCCCGATCGACTCATAAGGAAACAGCCAGACGAGACACAGGAGCGGTACCAGGAAGATGCGGAATAATGTAAGTTTATTTGGCAGATTCATAAATCCATTCTATCATAAATCAGATACACTTCTTATTCTACCTTAACAAGAATTTTTTTCAAGTAATTCCGAAAAGAAAAAGACCTGACGGTCTTTTGCAGCAAACAGTATTGAATAAGCCATGTTCTGTACTGGACAATCATTTATCTGCACTACGGCCCCGCAAATCGCTTCGTTTCGCTATTGCAGGTTCCCCTACCAAATTTGGGTTTCTCGCTTATGGGGTTTATCACGTTCCACTTGCGCATTTCTGCACAACTCGTCTCTTTGACACTTTTACAGGCTATTCCATGGATTTCTCTTTAGGAAGATCGCCAGCCGTCAGCTTGCGCTGCCCAAGCTTATCGTTTCGCTTGGCATAAACACTACATCCGTCTCAGGATGTGCGAGCATGGACTTTCCTCTGAATTCTCAGCGATTGTCTGAATACTATTTGTTGTTGTAAACTTGTTCTTCGAGTCGGGAGATCCTCTTCAGGATATCGACGGAGCTGTAGGATGTGGTATTGGACAGATCGAACGCCATCTTTCTTCCTTCCAGTTCGACGTTCTTTTCCGTCAGTTCCTTCACCTGATTCTGCAGGGTGCTCACCGTATCAAGAAGCTGCTGTACGTTCTCTTCCATGATCTGGTAATCTTCCAGAACGCTGTCAAGAAAAGCATCGACTTCGGCAGGTGAATATCCTTTAAAATCAACGTTGAATTCCTTGTTGAGTATCTCTTCCGGGGTTAAATTCAATTTCTTCATAGCTGTCTCCCATTTAAAATAATAAACCAAAAAAATATCACAATCAAGTAAACTAGCATTTACAATTGAGACTATTATATAATAGGTCTTAGGTGAAAAGATGAAGTATCCTAACAGCAACAAGGAATATGTGAAACCAAAGGTATCAGCTTCCAACCGCGGCATGTCTCTCGAAGATGACATCAACATCACCAACCGGTATTATCTCACCAATGATATCGCCGTCATCCACAAGAAACCGACTCCGATCACCATCGTGAAAGTCGACTATCCGAGAAGAAGCGCTGCCAAGATCACCGAGGCATACTTCAAGCTTGCTTCAACGACCGATTACAACGGTATCTATAAGGGGAAGTATATCGATTTTGAAGCAAAGGAATGTGAATCGAAAACATCGTTTCCCTTCTCTTCCATTCACCAGCATCAGATCAGACACTTATCTGATGTCACCAGACACGGGGCAATAGCCTTTATTATATTGAGAATGACTTTCTATAATAAAGACTTTCTAATTAAATCTGATGATTTCCTGTCTTTCTATGAATCGGGCACTAGAAAATCTCTTTCCTATGCCTGGATCACGGAACATGGTTTTGAAATAGCCTCAGGTTACACGAAACCGTGCGATTATCTTGAAACAGTGAAAAAAGTCTATGACTTCTAGGGAGCATTTATGGCAAAGAAACAGAAAACGAAAAGAAAAGCGAATGCAGTAGATATATGGGCGACGATCATATCCGTCGTAGCGGTACTTGCGCTGATCGGTGTGATCGCAGGGATCGGCGTCATTTTCATGTTGCTGCAGAACAAGCCTGCACTCAATCTTTCGGATTTCGATCAGGCGGAATCTTCCGTTATCTATGATTCCAAGGGTGAAGAGATCGCCAATCTGGGTACGGTCATCCGCCAGAACATCGAATTCGACGAGATCCCGAACTGCGTCGTCGATGCTTTCGTTGCCGTCGAAGACTCCCGTTTCTTTGAGCATAACGGTTTTGACCTCCCTCGTTTCACCAAAGCCTTCCTGGAAAACATCCGTACCCTGTCCTTCGGTCAGGGCGGATCGACCTTTACGATGCAGTTAGTCAAAAACACCTACTTCACCAACGACGAGACCGGTGAAGAGGCCGCCAGAAGCGGAGCCAGAGGCATCCGCCGTAAAGTCCAGGAGATCGCACTGGCGATGGAACTGGAAAAGGCGAAATCCAAGCAGGATATCTTCGAATCCTATCTGAATAAACTGAATTTCGGCGGAAACAATATCCGCGGTATCCAGAAAGCTTCCCAGTACTATTTCGGAAAAGACATCTCCGAATGCGGACTGGTCGAAGGAGCGCTTCTGGCAGGCGTCATCAACGCGCCGAACTACTACAATCCTTTCTACAATCTGGAAGAAGCCCAGGACAGAACGCTGGAAGTCCTCTATCAGATGAAGAACCACGGATATATCTCCCAGCAGGAATACGATCTCGCCAAATCCGTAAGGATCGAAGATCTGCTGAACGATCCGTAC
>JAEEGL015582583.1_pt1 | contig 29881 bp, 15 predicted proteins | sample 9134231 | NCBI WGS metagenome assembly JAEEGL01 (sample SAMN16246548, study PRJNA631951) | gut metagenome | biome: gut microbiome; feature: rumen; material: fiber-attached | host: Bos | place: Iran: Karaj | collected 2018-10
AAAGTGCTTGTTTAAAGGCTTTTCGAGCGATTATATAGGTCTCAAGAGGTAACAGAAGACCTAACAGAGAGGTAACAAAGAGGTAACACGACACCTAACACCGATTTTGAGTTAACAATTGCAGATTTTCGAGGATTTTTACAGAAAATATTTGGAAATCACGATAATTTTTTGTACCTTTGCAGTGTTCTAAGTTGTGAAAAACACGCATCACACTAAGGAAAAGGAATCAAGGAGTTGGATTAACCGATTTAATAATTATCACTATGGAAAAAATGACATGTACCAATGGGGGTGCTATGAGTCAGCTGACCACAGCAACGTGCCCTTCTATAAAGTCATCCCATTGAAGGCTGCGTAGAACTTTGATGTTAGGTCAGTGTTACCTCTATGTTAGGTGTTTGTTAGGTGTGCCAAGCGCACCAGACAACCCTAACTTACTTAAAGTAAATGAATTACAAATTGTCAATGTTAGGTGTTATGGAAAATCAATTAGAATCTAAAGATATTCCGATGGGATATCCGTTGTGCTTCAATAGTGAATGCGCAAAGAAAGATTGTTGTATGCATTATCAGGCAAGGTTGCTGATGCCAGAGAATCGTTATCATGGAAGTGCCGTCTTTCCGATGGCTTGGCAAGATGGACCATGTAAGTGTTTCCGTGAGAAGCGGATGGTAAGAAAGGCGTGGGGATTTGAGCATCTCTATGATAACGTGCCACACTATCTGCGGGCAGAAGCTCGGCGCTGTGTCAAGAATTACTTCAGCAGTGGCTGTGGACCTTATTACCGCTATCATCATGGTGACAACAAGCTCTCGCTCCGTCAGCAGGCAGACATCATGGCCATTTTGGCTAAATATGGCAGCACCGATGGTCTGGCCTTCGACCATTACGAAACGGCTTGGGATTTCGACTGATGACAAACCGGGGTAGCGGGCGTCATTATATATAAAGGTAACAACGATGAAAAGACTGACGCTGATAACATTATTGTTTGTTGTTTATGGGTTATGCTTTAGCTCTGCAAGGGCGCAGTACCGGTTGTGGTACGACCAGCCCGCAATGACGTGGACGCAGGCACTGCCCATTGGCAATGGCGTGATGGGCGGTATGGTTTTTGGTACACCAGCTGTCGAGCATATACAAATCAACGAGGAAACCATCTGGGCAGGGCAACCTAACCAGGTGGTGAATCCGAATGCCAAGGAGACGTTACCTGAAGTACGCAGGCTTATCTTCGAGGGCAAATACAAGGAGGCACAGAACTTGGCCGATGCGAAGGTGATGCCCCGTGCCGTAGACAAGAACATGGGTATGCCCTACCAACCCTTTGGCGACCTGTATATCGCGATGCCTGGCCATGCTGACTACCAGAACTATGAGCGTTGGCTGGACTTAGACAACGGCAAAACCGTTGTCCGCTATATGGTGGACGGTGTGCAGTATGAGCGCGAGGCGATAGCCCCGTTGGGTGGTCATCAGGTCATCGCTATCCATCTGAAAGCCAGTCAGAAAGGAAAGATTACGTTTACTGCGAACATGACGTCGCCGCACGAGAACGTGCTGGTGGGATGTGACCCCACCCCTGCAGCCTTCCCTACAGGGGCGGAGAGTGGTTGTGCTTACCTGCAAGGTGTTTCCAGCAAGCACGAAGGACTGAAGGGCAAGGTGCGTTTTATGGGACGCATGGCTGTTGACGCGAAAGGTGGCAAGGTCAGTGGCTCGAACGGTAACATCAGCGTGGTGGGAGCCGACGAGGCTACGCTGTATATCACCGTTGGTACGAACGTCAAGAGTTATAAGGACATTACGGGTGACGAGGCCCAGCAGTCGAAAGAACGTCTGCAAGGGGCAATGGCACTGGGTTATGAGGCCCTGAAAGCCCTGCATACTAAGACGTACAAGCAGTATTACGACCGCGTGACGCTTGATTTGGGCCCGGACCTTTATGCCAACGTGCCCATGAACAAGCGCATTGAGCAATTCTCTCACCTCTCACCTCTCGCCTCTCACCTCTCAGAAGACAACCACCTCGTGGCCACCTATTTCCAGTTTGGCCGCTACCTGTTGATTTGTAGTAGCCAGCCCGACAACATGAACCCCGCCAACCTGCAGGGCATTTGGAACGACAAAATGTTCCCGTCGTGGGACTCGAAATACACCACGAACATCAACCTCGAAATGAACTACTGGCCTTCGGAGGTCACGAATCTGACGGAGTTGAACGAGCCGCTGTTCAAACTCATCCGCGAAATCTACGAACAAGGCAAGCAGACCGCACGCGACATGTATGGCGTGGAGGGCTGGGTGCTGCATCACAACACCGACCAGTGGCGCATCACGGGACCTGTGGATCGGGCTCAGACAGGCCTCTGGCCCATGGGAGCAGCATGGCTCTGTCGTCATCTGTGGGAACATTATCTTTACACGGGCGATAAGGATTTCCTGCGTCAGTACTACCCCATCATGCTCGATGCTGCCCGTTTCTTTACGCAGACGCTCGTCAAGCATCCAACAAAAGGCTATTTGGTGGTTTGCCCAGGCGAATCGCCAGAGCACGGCGGCAAGGGGCGTCCGACACCGCTCGATGCCGGTGTGACGATGGACAATCAAATCGTGACGGAACTATATACCAACGTTTTGGAAGCCGCCAAGATCTTAGGCAAACTAGATGGACTAGATAAACTAGTAGGACTAGGCGGACCAGCACTCCTAGACACCATCCGCACACAACTCGCCCAGTTGCCTCCGATGCAGATTGGTCGCTGGGGCCAGTTGCAGGAGTGGCTCGATGATTTGGACGACCCCAAGGACGACCATCGCCACTTCTCCCATCTCTACGGGCTCTACCCCTCGAACCAGATATCGCCCTACCGTACCCCAGACCTCTGGAAGGCCGCCCGTACCTCTCTCGAAGCACGTGGCGACGTGTCGACAGGCTGGTCGATGGGGTGGAAAGTCTGTTCGTGGGCCCGTCTGTTAGATGGTGAACACGCCTACAAACTCATCAAGGACCAGTTGACGCTGACTGCCGACACCTTCCTCATCTTCGGCACCGTCAAACAGCGTGGCGGCACCTATCCCAATATGTTCGATGCCCATCCCCCCTTCCAGATTGACGGCAACTTCGGTTGCACGGCAGGTATTGCCGAGATGCTGATGCAGAGCTACGATGGCTTTATCTATCTGTTGCCCGCCTTGCCCTCCGTATGGAAAGACGGCAGCGTGAAAGGTCTTATGGCACGTGGCGGCTTTGAGATTGACATCGACTGGAAGGACGGCAAACTGACGAAGGCCGTCATCCGTTCTCGTCATGGCGGCATCTGCAAACTGCGTTCGAACACCGCTCTGAAAGGCAAAGGTTTGAAATACGACAAGAAGCAGGACATCTACATATTGTCAACAAAAGCCGCTGTGGAATATATTGTGAGTGGTGAAAGGTGAGAGGTGAGTGGTGAGAGAATACCCCAAATGTAGCAAACTCTTTTTGTTTTGTAGCATTTAGCATGACACGTATGGTCGTTTAGAGATTTATTTGTATCTTTGCATACATTATTTAAACGACCACTATAATAAATTATGAAAAGACTTACGACATGTGCTGCCCTCCTGTTGGCAGCCACGCTGGGAATGAATGCCCAGAAACCCATGAACGCCCCCAAGGGCGGCAAAGCCATTAGTGACGAACTCATCGGTATCTTCTTCGAGGACATCTCGTCGAGTGCTGACGGCGGTCTGTATGCCGAACTCGTTGAGAACGGTTCGTTCGAGTACAGCCCTGCCGAGCGTGACGGTTGGGGAGCTGGCACCTCTTGGAAGCAGGTGCGTCCTGGCCACTCACTTGGTACTATGGAGGTTCGCAAGGACAATGGCATCCATCCCAACAATCCCACCTATATGCGTCTGACTGCTGAGCGCGTGAAGGAGTATTATGACTACAAGGGCTGGAGAGGCTACGGTATCGAGAACGATGGCTTCGACGGTATCAGTGTGAAGGCCGGTGCCCAGTACAACTTCTCCGTATTCCTGCGCAATCAGGGCGAGGCCAAGCAGATTCGTATTGCGCTCGTAGAGCCGCAGGGCTGGGGCAAAGATCCTAAACTGCTGGCAGACACTACCATTACTGCCGACACCAAGAACTGGAAAAAATATGAGGCTGTGCTCACGCCGAATGCCGACTGCCAGAATGCTATGCTGCAACTGCTTGTACTGACCAAGGGTGTTATCGATGTCGACATGGTATCGCTGATGCCTCAAGATACTTATAAAGGACATGGTCTGCGTAAGGACCTTGCCCAAGCACTGGCCGATCTGCAGCCTAAATTCATGCGCTTCCCTGGCGGTTGCGTAGTTCATGGCGGTGGCGACGGTTTCTGGGACACCTATCGTTGGAAGACCACCATAGGTCCGAAGGAGACACGTCGCGGTCTGAAGAACACGTGGGGTTATCACCAGAGCATGGGTCTGGGCTACTTCGAGTACTTCCAGTTCTGCGAGGACCTCGGCATGGAGCCGCTTCCCATCCTGCCTTGCGGCGTGAGCTGTCAGGGTACCAACGGTGGTTGGAACATGTGGCCCACACAGGCTCAGGACGTAGTACCGATGTCGGAGATGGACGAGTGGGTAGCCGAGGCTATCGACCTCATTGAGTGGGCCAACGGCGACCCCGCTACCAACAAATGGGCCAAGATGCGTGCTGATGCCGGTCACCCCGCTCCCTTCAACCTCAAGTACTTAGGTCTTGGTAACGAGGAAAAGATTTCTCCTGAGTTCAACGAGCGTTTCAAGTATATCTATGAACGTGTCACAAAGGCCCACCCTGAAATCGTGATTGTTGGTACTGCCGGTCCTGGTTCACATCCTGGCAATCCCGACTTTGAAAATGGTTGGAAACTGGCTGATGAAACGGCTATGCCCGTCATTGACGAGCACTACTATGAGCCCAATGCTTACTTCCTTTCTTCACGCCAGTACAACTACTATCCCCGCGACCGCAAGACGAAGATTTACCTGGGTGAGTATGCCGCTAAGGACAAAAAGCTCATCGACGCCCTGGCTGAGGGACTGTATCTGTTGCACGTCGAGGCCAACGGCGACATCGTCAGTATGACGTCTTACGCCCCCCTCTTCGCCAAGAAAACCAATACCAACTGGAATCCTGACCTCATCTACTTCGACAATGAGCGTCCTTACCTAACCTGTAGCTACTATGTACAGCAGCTGTTCGGACAGTCGAGCGGACAGTACTATTATGGTGACTGCGTAAAGATTGACGATCCCGACGAGGCTCCCCGTTGGAGAGGTCTGCCTAAAGACCAGGAGAGCGGCAAGCTGCAGGGACAGAGTGTCGTGCTGAATGTCAAGACCCGCAAGCTCTATGTGAAGTTTGTAAACGCTGGCGACAAGGAGAAGGAGTTTGAGGTGAACCTGAGTCGTTTCGGTATCAAGAAGACTGCCGTCAAAACCACTCTCGAGGGTAATGCCAACGACGAGAACAACTACGAGAAGCAGCCTATTGCTCCAAAGAAGGAGACCATCAAGGCTCAGAAGAAGTTCGACATTGACATGAAGCCCTATTCAATGGTCATGCTGGAATATCAGCTGTAATAGAAGAGGTAAGAAGTAAGAGGTAAGAGGTAAGAAAAGACTGACGACATTTTCGGTGTTCGTCAGTCTTTTTTATATATACGCGTATACGAGCGATGAAGAAACTAATCATGATATTAAGCCTTGCCCTGCTGACGGTGTCGGCACAGGCAGGCAAGCCATGGGACAATGGCAAATTGAAGGTATCGGATAACCAGTGTTATCTGCAGTTTGAGAACGGACAGCCCTTCTTCTGGATGGGCGAGACAGGATGGTTGTTGCCAGAGCGTTTAGATAGGGCAGAAGCCGAATGGTATCTGCAAAGCTGTGCCAAGGCTGGCTATAATGTCGTGCAGGTACAGACCATCGACGGTGTGCCAGCCATCAACATCTATGGACAGCTAAGCAATATCGACGGTTGGAACTTCAAAAACATCAAACAGAAGGGCGTCTACGGCTACTGGGACCACATGGACTATATCGTAGATATGGCTCATCAGCACGGCATCTATATCGGAATGGTGTGCATCTGGGGCGGACTGGTGAAGGCCGGTCTGCTGAGCGTAGAGGACGCCAAGAAGTATGGCACCTTCCTCGCTAACCGCTACAAGGACAAGCCTAACATCATCTGGTTTATGGGTGGCGACATCCAGGGCGACATCAAACCTGATGTATGGGAGGCACTGGCAACAACCATCAAGTCGATAGACAAGAACCATCTGATGACCTACCACCCACGTGGACGTTATACCTCTGCCAAATGGTGGAGCAAGGCTTCGTGGATAGACTTCCACACGTTCCAGAGCGGTCACCGTCGCTACGGACAGCGTATGGGCAATGCCGACTATCCCATTCCCGACAACACCGAGGAAGACAACTGGATGTATGTCGATTCGACGTGGAAGTATAATCCCATCAAACCCGTATTGGACGCAGAGCCTTCGTACGAGGACATTCCCATGGGACTGCACGCCCCCTATGAGCCACGCTGGCAGGACTACGACGTTCGCCGCTATGCCTATTGGAGCGTGTTTGCAGGAAGTTGTGGACATACCTACGGCCATAACGCCATCATGCAGATGCTGAAGCCCGGCTTTCCGACGAGCTATGGTGATGCAGGCGATGTGAAAGCATGGTATCAAGGTCTGAAGGACCCAGGCTTCAACCAGATGCAGTATCTGAAGCGTCTCATCCTCTCGTTCCCCTACTTTGAGCGTGTAGCCGACCAGAGCGTTATCCTCGAGAACGGCGAGAAGTACAACCGTCTCATCGCCACCCGTGGCAACGACTACCTGCTGGTTTACAACTACAACAACAATAACATGAAGCTCGACTTGACGAAGATTAGTGGCGAGAAAAAGAACGTCTGGTGGATGACAGCAGCAACAGGACGCCTAAAGTACTTAGGCGAGTTCGACAACAAAGTGCTGACGTTCCGCTATCATCCGCAGTCAGCCCGTGTAGAGGATGGTGTGCTCATCGCCATCGATACAACGAAGGACTATCTGACGAAAGACCAGACAGAACTGTCGCCTGACGGTTACAAAGCTAAGGAAAGGGATCTGAATGAATAGACTGCTTGTCATATTGTTAGCGTTGCTGTCGCTTTCGGCTACAGCAGCCAAGAAAAAGGTTGTAAAACCTGACGTGAGCGTGGGAAACCTGCGCGTGGAGAATATGGACAAGCCATTAGGCATCGATACTGACACGCCTCGTTTCTCTTGGCAGATTTTAAGCGACAAGCAGGAAGTCCGACAAACAGCCTATCAGATTATTGTCAACGACGACAAAGGTGAAGTGTGGAACTCCGGTAAAGTTGAGAGCGACCAACAGCTATGGATTCCATACGCTGGCAAAAAGCTGAAGAGTGGCACGTTCTGCACTTGGAAGGTGAAGGTTTGGACTACCATTGGTGAATCGGATTGGAGTAGCGAAGAATGCTTTAGTATCGGACTGCTCGACGAAGGCAAGTGGAGCGGCTATTGGATAGGGTTGGAACGTCTGATGCCAGGCGAAGAACGAGGCATGCACACAAGAATGGCGGCTCGTTATCTGCGCAAAGATTTCCAGCTGAAGGACAAAGAAATGAAGCGTGCGACTGCATACGTCGCCGGCATTGGACTGCATGAATTCTATGTTAACGGCCAACGCATGGGCGATGGAGTGCTACAGCCTGTACCCTCCGATTATCGCAAGACCATCTATTACAACACCTACGACATCACAGAGAGCATTGAAAATTACCCCCTCGTTTGTGAAGGAACGGGCAAATGTATATGTCTCGGCATCGTGTTGGGCAATGGCCGCTATTTCCCCATGCAACAGCACAAGCCTTATAAGATTCACACGTTTGGTTTTCCCAAGTGTCGCATCAATGTCATAGTGGAATATACGGACGGGACGACAGAACGCCTGCAAACGGACGACAAGGGTTGGAAGATTACTGCCGACGGTCCGATTCGTGCCAACAACGAGTACGACGGCGAGGAATATGATGCCCGTAAGGAAATACTTGGCTGGAGTCATGTAGGCACCAACGATTCCAAATGGCTGAATGCTGAGCGCACGGATATTCCCCAGGCTTACCTGCGTGCGCAGATGACGCCAGGCATGAAAAGCCTCCCCTTATCCCCCTCCGACGGGAGGGGGGACTTGACAGTATATCCTTCTGCAAGAGGGATTATTGTTGATGTCGGTCAGAATATTGCCGGCTGGCTGAAGGTAAAAGTTCGTGGTCAGAAGGGTGACACCATCCGTATCGTCTATGCCGAAAAACTGAATCTCTCCCCTATCGGGGGAGGTCAGGAGGGGGCTTCGCTCTATCGTGACAACTTCCGCAATGCCCGTTCTACTGACATCTACGTCTGCAACGGCGAAGAGGGCCAGGACGGTCGTTGGTGGAGTCCGACGTTTGTCTATCATGGGTTTAAGTATGCTGAGGTTATTGGCTTGAAGGATGCCTCGAAGGATGATTTTGTGGCAGAAGTGGTGGCCGATGACATGCAGACAACAGGACAATTTGAGTGTTCAGACACGATATTGAATAAGGTCGTACGCAATGCATGGTGGGGCGTTTTGGACAACTACAAGGGTATGCCCGTAGATTGTCCACAGCGTGACGAACGCCAGCCTTGGTTAGGTGATCGTACGATGGGCTCGTTGGGCGAGAGTTTCTTATTTGACAATGAGCGCCTATATACCAAATGGATGCGCGACATCTGTGAGGCACAGCGTACGGACGGGTGTATTCCCGATGTGGCTCCTGCCTTCTGGAACTACTATAGTGACGATGTGGCATGGGCGGCAGCACTACCCTTCTCGTGCGATATGCTGTGGCGCCAGTATGGTAATCGGGAAGCCATCGACCGCAGCTACCCGTTCATCAAGAAATGGGTGCAGCATATTATCGAAGAATACAGTCGCGATGGCATCATCCATTGCGGGAAATATGCCGACTGGTGCGTTCCACCTGAAAAATTGGAACTCATCCACTCGCAAGACCCTGCCCGCAAGACAGATGTAACGCTGATCTCTACGGCCTATATCATCCGTACTCTGCAACTGATGGAGCAGTGGGGCTGTGAGGCCGACCTGTGGCATCCCATCCGCGAGCAGATGACGGAGGCTTTTAACAAGAAATTCCTGACCATTAAACGGGGTACGTCGCCACGTCCTGGTCACGTGCTCTACCCGGACAGCGTCTATTATGGCAACAACACTGTTACGGCCAACATTCTGCCGCTGGCTATTGGCATCGTACCTGACGATTGCAAGGACGACGTCATCAAGAATGTGGTGGAAAACATCTGCGTCAAGAACAAGCACCACGTGTCGTGTGGAGTTATTGGCATCTCGTGGCTGTTACGCGGACTGAGCGATAATGGTTTTGCCGATGTAGCCTATCGCTTGGCAACCACTAAGACCTACCCCTCGTGGGGCTACATGACGGAGAACGGTGCTACTACCATCTGGGAGCTGTGGAATGGTGACAAAGCCAATCCCAAAATGAACTCCGGCAATCATGTCATGCTTCTGGGCGACCTGCTCACATGGTGCTATCAGTACTTAGGAGGCATCAACCCCCTCCCCATCCCTCCCCAAGGGGAGGGTGCAAAGCGCACAGACTCCTCCCCCGAAGGGGAGGCTGGGAGAGGGGTTGCCTACAAACACATCGTCCTGAAGCCTGCCTTCGAAATCCAGGACTGCGAATGGGCTAACGTCAGCTACGACTCACCCTACGGTACCATCAAGAGCCATTGGCAGAAGACGCTGCAACATTTGGAGTGGGACGTTACCGTTCCCTGCAACACGACGGCTGATGTCTGCCTGCCCGACGGTACGACAAAGACCGTTGGCTCTGGCAGTTATCATTTCAGCGTCGACATCCCAACGCGCCATCCTGCCATCGTCAAAGACCAGTTCCTATACGAACACACCTACTTCCCGGAGGCCCATGCCTCAACCATTGTCGAACTGAAGAATGGCAATCTCGTGGCAGGCTACTTCGGTGGCACCCATGAGAAAAACCCCGACGTCTGCATCTGGGTGAACATCAAGAAGAAGGGCAGTAACGAATGGAGCAAGCCCATTCTCGCCGCGGATGGTGTACTGAGTCTTGACGACCCCAATGCCAAATACATGGGACTCTCAGGACTGAAGGATGACACGACGCCTGCTACTGCCGGTCCTATCCGTACAGTGTTTGGCGGTTTTGCCGCCAGACCATCCCTCCCTGACGAGCAAAACTACGACTACATCACCAAGACAACGCGCCTCACGAATGTCTCCGACCGACTGAAGCGCAAGGCCTGCTGGAACCCTGTACTCTTCGAGATGCCCAACGGCGAGCTGTGGCTCTTCTTCAAAATCGGTTCAAGCGTTGGTGACTGGACGGGTTGGCTCACGAAGTCGAAAGACGGCGGCAAGACGTGGAGCAAAAAGGAACCGCTTGGATATGCCACTATTCCCGACGGGAAACCGTCGGGCACGGTGACTCCGTCGGGCACACAAGTAGCTCTGCTCGGCCCCATCAAGAACAAGCCCGAACTCATCGACGGTCGCCTGCTCTGTCCTTCGTCAACGGAAAACAAGGGCTGGCGCTTCCACATGGAAATCTACGACATGAAAACCAAACAGTGGAAGTACGTACCCGTAGAGAGTACTGAGGCCATCAAGACCGATGACAACAAGCCCCACCCCATCGACTGCATCCAGCCCAGTATCCTGAAGCTGAAGGACGGTCGTCTGCAGGTGCTGATGCGTACGCACAATGCCCATCTGGCCACCTCGTTCAGTAGCGACAATGGCGACACATGGACGCCCGTCACGCTGTTAGACATCGAGAACAACCAGAGCGGTACGGACGCCGTCACCATGCAGGACGGACGTCACGCCCTCATCTATAACAACTTCGAGACCCTGCCACTGACACCCAAGGGCGTGCGTACGCCATGCTCCATCGCCCTCAGCGACGACGGCACCAATTGGCAGCATGTGCTCACCCTCGAGGACTCGCCCATCGACCAGTACTCGTATCCCGCCATCATCCAGGGCCGCGACGGCACGCTACATTGCGTCTACACATGGCGCCGCCAGCGTATAGTCTACAAGCAGATAAGTCTTCCTGCAAAATGAAGAAGGTACTGGCGATACTCACGATTATCGTTCTGGCGGTAGTGGCTATGCTGGCAATGACGAAGCCCGACAGGACGGCTCATTACGATGCGCTGAAAAGCATCGTCATGAATACCGTCGACAAGAGGATAGACAAGGCTCCCATACCGTATGAGAGTCTGAAGACGAAGGCAAGATACATAGCATTGGGGGCTGCCGACGAATACCTGAAGAAAAACCTGGTGGTGTACGAAGAGACTTTCTACAATAAGGGCATCATTGTCTATGAAGACTATTTCATTCTTGTCTCGGTAGGTGTCATGGGTCATGTGTTCCTGACTTTCGACGAGCAGGATGTAAACAAACTGACAGAACGGTTTGACGTGATGAAGATGGTAGGGAACAAGGACGTGATGAAGTTGTTAAAATGAAAGTACTGATAATTATAATAGCAGCAATGATGATGATGAATACATGCGACGGGCAAAAGAAGGAACCGTTGGTGAGGTCTGCGACGCAGGCTGACCGGTTCTATGACGGGAATGCGCAGAGGCTTAGCGCAGAGGTGGACAGTTTCCTGGCACTGCATGCCAACGATAGGAAGTATGAGGGTGTGGCAGCACTCATCGTGCCCCATGCGGGATATTATTTTTCGGGCAACGTGGCGGCTGCGGCATACATGTCGCTTGACGCCACAAAGCAGTACAAACGGATTTTCCTGTTGGGGCCGAGTCACCACGAATGGCTCAACGGGGCATCAGTGAATACGGAATACGACTACTACGCCACGCCACTGGGTCTGGTGAAGGTGGACGTCGAGACAGCGAGATTGTTAACAGCAGCGGATGGCACGGATTCCGTATTCTCCTATCGACCCGAGGCGCACGACAGGGAGCACTGCTTAGAGGTACAGCTGCCGTTCCTACAAAGATTTTTTACTTTACACGCTTCACTTTCCACCAAAGAGGTTCCGCCCATCGTACCCGTCATCATATCCACGAACGACTTCCGCAAGCTGAAACGGATAGCAGAGGCATTGAAGCCGTACTTCACGGAGGAGAACCTGTTCATCGTCAGCAGCGACTTCTCGCACTATCCGTCTTACGAGGATGCCTGCGAGGTGGATGCCAAGACGGGTAAGGCCATCGAAAGCGGTGATGTAGAAGAGTTCATTGCGACCATCGAAGCCAATGCGCGCAGCGGCAAGCGGAACCTGGCGACAAGTGCCTGCGGCGAACTGGCCATCGTGACGCTGATGCTGATGATGGATCACAACTACAAAGTCCGGCATCTGCTGTATCAGAACTCGGGCGACATCGATGACCACGACCATAGCCGCGTGGTGGGCTACCATGCGTTTGCCATCCTTCGGAATGCCGATGGATTCACGTTGTCGGACGAAGAGAAAGGCATGCTGAAGAAGATTGCCTATACGAGCATCAAGGATTCGCTGGACGGCAAGCCCAGCCCAACGTTCAATGCACAACGTTCTACGCTCAATGAAAAATGCGGAGCCTTTGTCTCCCTGCATAAGCACGGACACCTGCGCGGCTGCATCGGACACTTCGGCGAGGATGTCCCCCTGCACGAGATCGTGGCAGAGATGGCGAGGGCGGCAGCCTTCGAAGACCCGCGTTTTCTGCCTGTTACGCGCGACGAGCTGGACGACCTCGACATCGAGATCTCTGTGCTGACACCCATGCGCCGCATACAGAGCTTGGACGAATTCCAATTGCACAAACATGGCATCTACATCAAGAAGGGCTACCGCAGCGGCACATTCCTGCCTCAGGTAGCAGACGAGGTGAACTGGACGAAGGAAGAGTTCGTCGGCCATTGTGCCCAAGACAAGGCCGGCATCGGCTGGGATGGCTGGCGCGACGCCGAACTCTACGTCTATGAGGCAATCGTGTTTTGAATAGAATCCGTATCATTCGCAGCATAAAATCCGTGTGATTCGTAGTCATGGAAATGGAGTGTCGCTATTATCACAGGCTGGCCGACGGACGGGTGGAGTGCCGGCTCTGTCCGCACCATTGCCGGATTGCCAACGGTAAGACGGGCGTCTGCCGAAGCCGGCGCAACAAGGACGGCGAGCTCGTCAGCGAGGTCTACGGCAAGCCCTGTTCGCTGGCCATCGACCCCATCGAGAAGAAGCCGCTCTACCATTTCCACCCTGGCACGACATGCCTCTCCATCGCCTGCACGGGCTGCAACTTCCGCTGCCTGAACTGTCAGAACCACGACATCTCGCAGGCATCACCGGCTGATGTGGGCCACTACGACATCACGCCCCGGCAGATTGTCGACCTCTGTCTGGAGCACCACTGCCCGGGCATCGCCTATACCTACACTGAGCCGCTCACCTATTTGGAATTCGTGACGGACACGGCACGGCTGGCCCGCGAGGCAGGGCTTTGGAACATCCTCGTCACGGCGGGCTATATCTGCCGGGAACCGCTGGCCGACCTCCTGCCCTGGCTCGACGCAGCAAACATCGACCTGAAATCGTTCAGCGACGACATTTACCGGCGCATCAGCGGCGGCCATCTCCAACCCGTGCTCGACACTATCCTGGCCATGCACGGCGCCGGCGTATGGATTGAGCTGACCAACCTTGTCATCCCCACCGTCAACGACGACATGGACATGATCCGGCGCATGTGCCGCTGGATGGCCGACAACGGACTGGCCGACAATCCCCTGCACTTCAGCCGTTTCTTCCCGCGTTACAAATTGCAGGACATTCCCCCGACACCCCTTCACACCTTGAAGGAAGCTAAGAATACAGCCCTCGAAGAAGGCATCAGATATGTTTATTTAGGTAATGTGTAACATCATGGCAGACAATCAGCAAGAAATATTCCCCATAGTGGACGAAGAAGGAACGGTGGTCGGCAGGGCGACGCGAGGCGAATGCCACAGCGGGTCGCGGCTGCTGCATCCCGTGGTACACCTGCACGTGTTCAACGCGCGGGGCGACGTGTACCTACAGAAGCGGCCTGAATGGAAGGACATCCAGCCCGCAAGTTTCGAGAACCGAAAAAGACCTCAAGTCTCACTCGAACTCGTTTTCACCCGTCAGAGTCACTTGAAAAACCAATTCAAGCATCGCTTCCGGCTACCCAGATCAGAGCGTACCTAAAATTTGCCCGGCATGCTCCTTGGTCTTCACCTGCTTGCCGGCGAAGATCTGCTCGATGACGCCCTCCTCGTTGATGATGAAGGTAGTACGGATGGTGCCCATGGTCTTCTTGCCGTACATGGTTTTCTCGCCCCATGCGCCCATGGCCTCCAGTAGGGTGTGGTCGACATCGGCAATCAGGGGGAAGGGCAGCTCGTATTTTTCCTTGAACTTCACATGCGAGGCCGCCGAGTCCTTGCTGACGCCCACCACTTCGTAGCCAGCCGACTGTAGCTGCTGATGGTGGTCGCGCAGGCTGCAGGCCTCAGCCGTACAGCCGCTGGTATTGTCTTTCGGATAGAAGTACAGCACCAGCTTGCGGCCTTTGTAATCACTCAGACGGATGTCACGTCCCTGTTCGTCCTTGCCCAACACTTCGGGGGCTTTGTCTCCAATGTTCATCATATCAAAAAATTTAATAAAGTGTCTGCAAAGATAGTACATAGCGGGCGAAACACCAAATAAATTGGGACATAAACCGTCAGGAAGGGCTAAATAAGCCGATATGATGACAAAACGGCGCGTAATCTGTCTTTTTTATATATTAAAAGCAAGACTATCGACATGAAAAGAAGCATCGTTTTCTGCATCGTGACATGCCTGACCATGACCGTCATGGCTCAGCGGGTTAGCATCGTGACAAACAAGCGTGCATCGAATCGTGAGCAGTATGCTGCGGAGTATCTGCAGAAGAAGCTCACGGCGATGGGTTACGACGGTGGGCGCATCACGCTGAAATGCAACCATCAGGGACCAGCCGAGGGATACACCATCCGTGTCGACAAGAAAGCCGTGAGTACGGGCTTTCAGGGTTATACCATCGAGGGCAATGACCCCAGTGGCGTCATCTACGGTGCGGTGGAGTTGGCTGAACGGCTGTCCTTAGCCAACGGTTCCACTATCGGCAACATCACCGATGCCCCAAGGATGGTGATGCGCGGCACGTGCATCGGACTGCAGAAGACGGTCTATCTGCCCGGCCATGCCGTCTACGAATATCCCTACACCCCTGAGAACTTCCCGTGGTTCTACGACAAGGCGGAGTGGGTGAAATACCTCGACATGATGGTCGAGAACAAGATGAACTCGCTGTATTTGTGGAACGGTCATCCCTTTGCTTCACTGGTCAAGTTGAAGGACTATCCCTTCGCGCTCGAAGTGGACGAGGAGACTTTCAAGAAGAACGAAGAGATATTCTCGTTCCTGACCCACGAGGCTGACCGCCGTGGCATCTGGGTCATCCAGATGTTCTACAACATCATCCTGAGCAAGCCCTTTGCCGACCATTACGGGCTGAAGACGCAGGACCGCCATCGTCCCATCACGCCTTTGATCAGTGACTATACCCGCAAGAGCATTGCCGCCTTCATCGAGAAATATCCCAATGTAGGCCTGCTGGTATGCCTGGGCGAGGCGATGGCAACCATCGACGACGACGTGACATGGATGAAGGAAACGATTATCCCCGGCATTAAGGACGGGTTGGCAGCCAGTGGCCGGACGGATATCCCACCCGTGGTGCTGCGTTCGCACGATACCGACGGGCCGTTGGTGCTGAAGGAGTCGCTGCCCCTCTACCCCAACATCTACACCATGTCGAAATATACTGGTGAGAGCCTGACAACCTACGAGCCCGGCGGTCCGTGGGGTGAGACGCATCGCCAATTAGCCGCCGCAGCACCAGTCCATATCGACAACGTTCACATTCTTGCCAACCTCGAACCCTGGCGCTGGTCATCGCCCGCCTTCATCGAGAAGACCGTCCAGGCCATGCACCGCGTACACCACTCGAAGGGCTTGCACCTCTATCCCCAGGCTTCCTACTGGGACTGGCCCTATACGGCCGACAAGCTGCCCAATGGCGAGCGCCTGAAGCAGTTGGACCGCGACTGGATGTGGTATCAGGCGTGGGGACGCTATGCGTGGAACGACCAGCGTTCTACTGTTGGCGGTAGTTTTGCCACCGCCCCCGAGGCTACCTATTGGAAGCATCAGCTGGCCGAATACTATGGCATCGACACCATTGCCGCCACCCATCTGCTCAACGCCTACGACGAGGCTGGCGAGATAGCCCCCAAACTGCTTCGTCGCTTTGGCATTACAGAGGGCAACCGTCAGACGCTATTGCTGGGCATGACTATGGGCGAGCTGGTTAATCCCTATAAATACACTATCTATCCCGGCTTCTACGAGAGCTGCGGTCCGCAGGGCGAGAAGCTCATCGAGTACGTCGAGAAGGAATATAAAGGAGAAAAGCATGTCGGGGAATTGCCGTTGGACATCGTCGACCAGTGTGTGAACCACGGCGACCGTGCCCTCATTGAGATGGGCGCCATCGCTGCAGAGCCGACCCGTCATGCCGACGAATACCTGCGGGTATGGAACGACTTCCTGTGCTATGCCACCTTCGCCAAAGTATTCCAGTTGAAGGTACGGGCCGCCGAACAGGTGTTGCGATACAAATGGACAAAGGATATCACCCATCTGGAGACAGCGCTCAAGCTGTTGGAACAAAGCCTCAGCATCTGGTACGACTTGAGCCGCATGACAGACCAGTGGTACCTCTACGCCAACTCGATGCAGACACAACAGCGCCGCATCCCCGTGGGTGGCGACGGCGGTAAGATGAAGACGTGGAGCGAACTGACTGTGGTCTATCAGGCCGAGCTCGATGCTTTCAAGGAAAACATTGAGAAGCTGAAGCATCCTGTTTCTCAGACAGACGTCAAAATTCTGCCTGCTAAAGTGGCACAAGTCAAGTACAATGGTACAATGGTCACACTACAAAAGGGCGCTGTACTCTTCGAAAATCGTCCAGACACACCTGTCGATTCCGTCGCTCCGGAATTGGTTGGCCTGCAAGCCCTCGTGCTCAACCGTGACACTACTCGTATCGTCGGTACCACCATCGAGTATGAGAGCGATAAACCTGTCAAGCTTCTCGTTGGACTCTTCAAAGATGATGACAGCAAATTCGCCAAGGCTCCCAAACTGGAGATTGACGCTACGGGCAATGAATACGGACAGGCAGAGTCAATTCTAACCAATGCCATTAGTATTGTACAATTGCCGAAGGTCAATATCCACCAGTATTCTCTGCCTGTAGGTCATAACACCATTCGTTTGCCCAAAGGCATTCTCATGGTGGCAGGCTTCACCCAAAGTGACATCAAGCCCCGTGATTGTGGCCTCAACGGACCTTCCAGCGAGGTCGACTGGTTGTTTCAAAAGTAAAAAGGTAAAAACAAACGCAATGAGAAAGAACAATAATATAGAAAAAATCAGGGTATGGAGTGTTTTACTTTTTTACCTTTTTACCTTTTTACCTTTACAGGCTGACATTATCACTCAGCAAGATATGCAGCTCATCTACCAAGAGGTGCGTACACCTTATAAATATGGCTTGGTGGTTGCTCCCGAGGACAACTACCATAAGATAGACTGTCCCACCGTATTCCGAGAGGGTGACAAGTGGTTGATGACCTATGTCGTCTATAATGGTAAGGACGGATTGGATGGCCGAGGTTACGAGACATGGTTGGCTGAGAGCGACGATCTGTTGCATTGGACGACGAAGGGACGCATCCTCTCCTATAAGGATAACGGCTGGGACATGAACCAACGTGGCGGTTTCCCAGCCCTGATTGACTGGACATGGGGTGGAGACTATGGTATCTCAAAATACAAGAAGAACTACTGGATGACCTATATCGGTGGTCATGGTACTGGTTATGAGGCTGTGCGCGAACCCTTGAATATCGGTATGGCTTGGACAGATGCCTATATAACGCAGGCTCACGAATGGCAGTCTGCCCCCAAACCCCTGCTTAGTATCAACGATAAGGATGTACAGTGGTGGGAGCAACTTGTTCAGTATAAGAGTACCATCTATGACGATCCACAGAAGACGTTGGGTAAGCGTTTTGTGATGTTTTATAATGCTGGTGGGATTAATCCTGACAACCAATTAAAGGCTGAACGTATCGGTATTGCCCTGTCGAACGACCTAAAGAAGTGGAAGCGCTATAGCGGCAATCCCGTTTTTGCCAACGAGGTGGGTGGCATTATTACGGGCGATGCCCAGATTGTCCGAATGGATAACCTCTTACCTCTTACCACTCACCACTCACCTCTATATGTCATGTTCTATTTCAAGGCTTACGATCCGTCACGAAAATATAATGCTTTCAATACCTTTGCCGTCAGTCGCGACCTCTTACATTGGCAGCGTTGGGAGGGCAATGACCTGATCTGGCCCACGAAGTCGTACGACGAGATGTGTGCCCAGAAGAGCTATGTGGTGAAGCACGACGGGGTGGTGTATCATTTCTATTGTGCCGTCAATAACGACCAACAGCGAGGCATTGCCGTCGCCACCAGCGTACCGATGGGCCGTAGTGCTATGCGTTTTCCAGAACCAGAGAAAAAAGGACATCGTACCGTCATGAGTCTTAATAAGGATTGGAACATTTGTCGCGAAGAGGGAGAATATCTGATTATCGATAGTCTTCCCGTCAACCTTCCCCATAACTTCGACGACTACTACGGGTACCATCAGCTCCGGCATGGTAACTTGCACGGAAGAGCCTCTTACGAAAAAACTTTTATCGCTAAGAAACAAGACAACAAACGCTACTTCCTTCAGTTTGAGGGGGTTGGTACATACGCCACAGTCACTCTTAACGGCCATCAGTATCCCAAGGAGCTGGTCGGGCGTACCGTTTGGACACTCGATGTCACCGATGCTCTCCGAGACGGTAGAAATGATATAGAGGTGCTTGTCGACCATCCCGCTATGCAGACGGAATCGCCATGGGTATGTGGAGGTTGTTCATCGGAATGGGGATTCTCTGAGGGTAGCCAACCCTTTGGCATCTTCCGTCCCGTCACGCTCATCGAGACCGATGCTGTGCGTATCGAACCCTTTGGTGTCCATATCTGGAATAATGCTGTTTGCGACAGTATCTTTATTGAGACAGAGGTCAAGAATTACACCCAACAGTCTCAACAGATAGAACTGGTAAACAAGTTTACGCTAACCAGTGGGAAACAGATATTCCGCCATGCAGAGCAAACGACAATCAAGGCAGGCGAGACCATCGTACTACGTCATGTCGAAAAGATAGAGAACGCCCATCATTGGAGTCTTGACGACCCATATCTCTATAACCTCGCCACGATGATTAAGCGTAATGGCATGACCACCGATGAGGTGCATACTCCTTTTGGTATCCGAAGCATTTCGTGGCCAGTCCTACGCCATAATGGAGACAATCGTTTTTTTCTTAACGGACGGCCAGTTTTCATTAATGGAACCTGCGAATATGAGCACATCCTTGGTAATAGCCACGCCTTTAGTCCTGAGCAGATCCGTTCGCGTGTCAAGCAAATTCGTAATGCGGGCTTCAATGCCTTCCGTGAAGCTCATCAGCCTCACAACCTGCTCTACCAGCAGTTGCTCGACGAACAGGGCATTCTTTTCTGGAGTCAGTTCTCTGCACACATCTGGTATGATACGCCCCAGTTCCGCGAGAACTTCAAGCGCCTGCTGGTGCGTTGGATCAAGGAACGTCGTAATTCTCCCAGCATTATCCTATGGGGTCTGCAAAACGAGAGTGTCCTGCCCAAAGACTTTGCTGAGGAGTGCTCAGACATCATTCGTAGTCTCGACCCGACCTGTCGCGACCAGCGTGCCATTACCACTTGTAATGGTGGCGAGGGTACCGATTGGAATGTCATCCAGAACTGGAGCGGAACATACGGTGGCAGTGCGGAGAACTACGACAACGAACTGAAACGTCCCGAACAGTTGTTGAATGGCGAATACGGTGCTTGGCGTACCATCGACCTGCATGGCGATGCGAAATACAGCGAGGAATCGTTTACCAAACTACTTGAGACCAAAGCCTGTTTGGCAGAAAGTGCCAAAGATAGTGTCTGCGGGCATTTCCAATGGCTCTTTGCTTCTCACGACAACCCAGGCCGAACCCAACCCGATGGTGCCCTGCGTCGTATCGATAAGATTGGTCCGATTAACTATAAGGGACTTACCACCATCTGGGAAGAACCTACGCCTGCATATTACATGTACCGTCAGCGCTACGCCACCGTTCCCGACGGTTTTCCGTCAGGTGTGCTGCCCACCGCTGCCGACCGTAACCGCAACCTCGTCAAAGGTGCCAAAGACTACCATTACCTCTATCGCATCAACTGTGGCGGTGATGCCTTTACTGATGAGTTCGGGCAACACTGGCAGGCCGACGACTCCCTCTTTAGCCACTCATGGGGTCAGGACTATGGCATGCACCCCTATCAGGCCAGTCAGCGTCACATTACAGAAGACATCCGAGGAACCCAAAGCGACGAGCTTTTCCAGTTCTTCCGCTTTGGTCGCCATCGTCTGTGGTACGATATCCCAATCAGCGGTTCTCCCGATGACACCTACCGCATCGAGTTCTACTTCGCTGAGCCTTGGCACGGCAAAGGCGGTGGCGAACAGGATGACTACGAAGGACTCCGCATCTTCGACATCGCCGTCAATGGAGAGACCGTCATCGATGACCTCGACCCGTGGGCCGAGGCAGGCTATTTAGGTTCCCTGAAACGCGTGGTTTACGCCAAAGCTAAAGACGGACGTTTCCGTATCTCCTTCCCGGAGGTGAAAGCAGGACAGGCCATTATCTGCGGCATTGCGATAGCCAAGAAGGATGACCGTCCCTCTTTGGCCACTCCCCCCTATGTCGACCCCGATGCTGAGCGTGTCGCTGTGCTACAGCGACCAACGCCCCCCGTCTCTTGGCACGCTTATGACACCGACACCATCGCAAAACTGCCGAAAGAGGAGTTGCCGCAGGACACAGAATCACGCCCAGCTACCGTATATGAGCCAACAACTAAAGGCCAACAGATAAAAGCAGAGACATCAACGTCCTTCGTCATCAAACCAGGCTTGGGACAGGAGTATGCCCTCCGTTTCCGCTATAAGAACACCAGTGGCAACCCCGTCAAGGCACGCATGACCATCACCGACTCTAAGCGTACGGTGCTCGTGGATCGCGATATCACCTTCCCGCCCACGCCCAACAAGTTCAAGATGCTCTCGACGACCACCGGCACCCAGATCAATGCCGGCACCTACACCGTCAAGATAGAGACTAAAGACGTAGAATTCAAAGAACTCGAAATACAATAATAATGCATAATTCATAATTATCAATGACAATGAAACGATTATTCTTTACTGCCCTATTATTAAGCATTATGCATTATGCATTAAGCATTGAAATACACCACGACTGGGAGGACAACCACGTTCTGCAAATTAATCGCGAACCAGCCCGCGCCTATTTCATTCCCTATGGCGAAAAGGCTGGCGACCGCATGCTCAGCCTGAACGGCGACTGGCTGTTCCACTGGACGAAGACTCCGGAGGAACGCATCAAGGACTTCTATCGCACGGACTATGATGCCAGCAGTTCTTTGACAAAAGGTCAAAGTGCAGCATTACAATGGAAGACACTGGCCGTTCCTGCCAACTGGGAGGTCAATGGCTACGGCACGCCCATTTATGTGTCGGCGGGTTACCCGTTTAAGATTGACCCGCCCTACGTCACACGCGAACCCAAGAAGGATTGGACAACCTACGTGGAGCGCAACCCGACGGGACAGTACAAGCGGACATTCATCTTGCATGCCGACTGGCAGAACGGTCAGACGTTTCTCCGCTTTGAGGGAGTGATGTCAGCCTTCTATGTATGGATTAACGGCGAGAAAGTGGGTTACAGCCAAGGCTCGATGGAACCCTCGGAGTTCAACGTCACGCGCTATATAAAGAAAGGTGAAAACCAGATAGCCATCGAGGTCTATAAATACAGCGACGGCTCGTATCTGGAAGACCAGGACTTCTGGCGCTTCGGCGGCATCCATCGTGATGTGGTGCTCTACCATACCCACGATGTCCGACTGAGGGACGTGGCTGTGAGGACCTCTCCCAACCCCTCCCAAGGAGGGGAATGGCTACTACAGATTAACCCGCAGTTATCGGTCTTTAATGGTGAGACGGGTGAGGGTTGCCGCCTTGTAGCCACCTTGATGGATGGTCGTGTTATTGTGGGCAGCGATACCGTTGCTGCCGACGAAGTCCTCGACCTCCAGCATAAGGCCGTTCGCATGAACGAATGGTACCCGCAGCGTGGCTATCGCAAATTCAACCGCATGGAGATGAAGGTCAATAACCCCAAGCTGTGGAGTGCCGAAACGCCTAACCTCTATACGCTGAAGCTGGAACTACAGGATGCTGCCGGGCGTAACATCGAGCAGACTTCTCTTCACGTTGGCTTCCGTCAGATTACTATCCGTGGCGGACAGCTGCTTATCAATGGAAACGCCATCAAGATTCGCGGTGTCAACCGTCACGAGCACGATCCCTATACAGCACGCGTGATGACTGAGGAGCGCATGCTTCAAGACCTGCGACTGATGAAGGAGGCCCATATCAATGCCGTGCGTCTGGCTCATTATCCAAACTGTCCCCGTTGGTATGAACTGTGCGATTCTATCGGTATGTACATCATGGACGAGGCTGATTGCGAGACACATGGTCTCAGAGGGACACTGGCCTCGACACCCGACTGGGCCGAGGCCTTTCTGGACAGGGCTATCCGTATGGCTGAGCGCGACAAGAACCATCCCTCCGTCATTTTCTGGAGTCTGGGCAACGAGAGTGGCTATGGTCCCAACCACGCTGCGATGTCTGCCTGGCTTCATGAGTTCGACCCCACACGCCCTGTACACTATGAGGGTGCTCAGGGACAGCCGGACCCATCATACGTTGATGTCATCTCACGTTTCTATCCTCGTGTGAAGCAGGAGTACCTGAATCCAGGTATCCCTGAGGGTAGCGATGCCGAACGAGCCGAGAACGCCCGATGGGAACGACTATTGGACATCGCTAACCGTAATGGTGACCATTGTACGTGGGTTGGCTCTGACGGTGGACCACGTCCCGTATTGACCAGCGAATACGCGCATTGCATGGGCAACGCCCTCGGCAACTTCAAGGAGTATTGGGACGAAATCAACAGTCATCCCCGCCTGCTTGGCGGCTTCATCTGGGACTGGGTAGACCAGGGCATAGCCCTCAATGAGAAATTAGAAAGGAGTAATGAGAAATGGTCTGGCATACCCAAGAATGCAGTGTTTTATGGGGGGGATTTCGGCGACAAGCCTAACTTGAATGCGTTCTGCATGAATGGCATCGTGATGAGCGACCGCACACTGACACCTAAGTACTACGAGGTGCAAGCTGTATATGGGAATGGGCCACAGGCGTTTGCAGAAGCCTCAGCAGCCAAGCCCAAACCATCAAAAAACAAAACGCTATCGGCATCACTGATTGCACTCGTCACCTCCATCAAGACACAATGCTTCCGTGCTCCTACCGACAACGACAAAAGTTTCGGCAATTGGCTCGCTAAAGACTGGAAACGGTGTGGTCTCGATACGCTATACATTCCAGTGACTACCGAACAATACGGCAACGAGTTTGCCTTTACATTTTACATTCCTGATTCGTTGCCCCCATTGCCACGCTTAGGCATCCTGATTGAACTGCCGCGCGAGTACGAGCAGCTGACATGGTACGGACGCGGGCCGTGGGACAACTATCCCGACCGCAAGGTGTCGTGCCCCATCGGTCTGTGGAAATCGACAGTTTCTGAACAGTACGTCCATTACCCGCGTCCTCAGGACTCTGGAAACCACGAAGACTGTACGATGGTTGAACTACGGACGAAGAAGGGGAAGGAACTGCGTATCGAGGCAGTTGACGAACCCTTCTCGTTCTCAGCCCTGCCCTACTCCGCAAAATATATAGCTTCGAAGACCCACGACTATGAATTGGAAGACCAAGGCAAGACCTACCTCAGTATCGATTGCGCAGTCATGGGGCTTGGCAATAGCTCATGCGGTCCTGGCGTGCTGAAGAAGTACACTATCGACAAGTCGAAGCGCCATCAGTTGAAGATTCGTATACTTTAATTGACATCATATGTGAAGTAGAAGTCCTCAAGGGTACAGAGCGACTTCTCCTTGGTGTCCGACTTAAACACGAAGAAGAGGGCGTGCTTGCCTGCGAGACTATTCACTTTGGCTTCGTGGCTGACATCTATTGCCACAGTGGTGACGGTCTTCGGCATGTCTGCCGTTAGTTTAGCCTGTCCTATCAGTTTACCACCCTCCGAAGTCCACGGACGGTCGAGCATCACCTCGATGATGCCATCGATGCCCTCAGGGATGAGACTCAGGCAGAGCATCAGATTCTTAGAAAAGTCCAAAGCTTCAAAGTTGAAGTATTTGTAGCCTACGATGCTGCCGTCGGTATTGTTCACCACGGGGTTGGTATTGTAGCGCAAGTCGTAGAGAGCATTGTATTTCTCGGAAGGTTTCCATGTGTCGGCTGCGGTCTTGACGCTGTCATTGCTGCCATAGGTCGCAGCGACATAGGAACCATAGAAAGTGTTGTTAGGCCACTCGTGGGTAGCAGGCTTCGGGCCCGTGTACCAGCAGCAGATGCCTGCCGAATGACGCTCGAAGGGGTCGAGACCATTCAGCGAGAAACCCTGGCTGTTGTATTCGCCCTCGCTGATTTCCACCTTGCCTCCAGCACCTTCTTCCACCTTCACCTCAATGGGAGCCACCATCGCCTGACGGGCATACTCGTCAGTACCTGTCTGACGATGATAGAAAACGTACCACTGGCCGTTAATCTCACAGATGGAGCCGTGGGTATTGCCGTCTGGCGTAGCCGAAGCTATCACATTACCCTGTTCGTCCTTCTCACGGGCACGTCCGTCGATGATGGTACCGCCATAAGTCCAAGGACCTAAGGGGTTGTCGCTATAAGCGTATGCAAGGGTATAGTTCGATGAGGGCAGTCCAAACTCACCTTCCTCAGTAAAGCGACTGTATATAAATACGTACTTATCCTTAATCTTACGGATGCTGGAGGCCTCGAAGAACTTGAAGCGTCCCTGCTGATTGCGCCCACTGATCATGTCTTCCACTATCTTCGTGCCAGGCTTCACGGTAGCCATCGTTGCAGGGTCGAACTCAGCAGCGTAGGAACGTTCGAATCCCCAATAGCCATACACGCGACCGTCATCATCGACAAACACGGCGGGGTCGAACTGTAGCACACCATCTACCTGATTGGGATTGTCCTTGCTCCAGTTGCATACCTCGAAAGGTCCGTCAGGACGGTCACTCTTAGCAATCAGGCCATTACGGAAACCCGTCTGGTCATTAGGGAAGAGATAGTAGGTTTTCTTGCCTTCCTTATCAGTAACCAGGGTGACATCTGGGGCATACAGCACGTCAGCGGTACCTGCTGAGTCGAACTTCTCGCCATCACGGTTCTTGTCAACCACGAGGATGACACCATCGTAGCGCCAATTGTTCAGGCTATCGACGGATGCCGACCAAACCACCTGGTCGCGTCCGCAGTAGGCCGTCACCAGATTGTCGTGCGAACCATAGACGTAGACACGATACTGTCCCGGCTGGTCGGGGTCTTCAAAGACGTAGGGTTCACCGTCGGGAATATGTTCCCAAAGGGGCATATACGGGTTACCTACTGTGGTAAGTTCCTGTGTCGTCATGACCTCTGTCTTTACACTGCATGATACAGTCATCGCAGCGCAGCACGTTGCTGCTATCATGATTAGGTTTTTCGTTTTCATATTGTTTACATTAATATTCTAAAATGAGTGACTGACGGGGCTTAAGCTGTACATCGTTCGACAGATCAAAGTAACGACCCGTGAGGATGTCCTTGACACGTTTCGAGCTGCCAATGACCTCGGAATAGCGCTTCACCTCCATCTTCGCTGGCTTGGTGGTGCCGTTCAGGATGGTCAGCGCCGTCTTGCCTTTGTACTGGCGTGCAATGACGTAGATGCCGTTGAAGGGGATGAACTGTGTCATCGAACCCTTGGTGATGATGTTGTTACCCTGTCGCCAATGCAATAGTCGGCTCAGCCACTGGAACATCTGCTGCTCGGCCTTGGTACGTCCCTCGGGAGTGAAGGCATTGTGGTCATCGCCCGGAAATCCGCCAGGGAAGTCCTTGCGCACGTTACCGTCCGTCACCTCCTTGGTGCCGTTCATCAGTATCTCCGTACCGTAGTAGAGCTGCGGAATGCGGCGTACGGTCATCAGCAGGGCCAGCGCCTGCTTCAGCATCAGCGAGTCGCGTCCGTTGCCTAAGAAGCGGTCGGTATCGTGATTGTCAATGAAAGCCATCACATGTGTGGGGTCTTTGTAAAGATAGTCGTAGACAAACGAGTTATACAGGCGGTTCATACCCTGCCACCATGCATCAGTTTCTTCGTTCTTGGCCTGCGACAAACGATCGAAGAAAGCAAAGTCCATTACGGTCTTCAGATACGAATTGTCCTTCGACAGTTTGGAGTCCTTCTGCCAGGCTGCGGTATAGGCAGGCTCCGTGTCCCACGTCTCATCAACTGTATTGAAGTTAGGATATTCCTCGTCCAACTCCTTCATCCAACGCGCCATGCCCTTCGCATCGGCATACGGATAGGTATCCATGCGAATGCCGTCGATGCCAACGGTCTCTATCCACCATTTAGAATTCTGGATGAGATAGGTCATCAGGTGCGGATTGCGCTGGTTAAGGTCGGGCATGGTGGGCACAAACCATCCGTCCACCGTCTCCTTCAGGTCGACCTTCGAGGCATACGGGTCCTTGACGGGTGTCAGCTTGTATGAGGTCTGCAGGAACGAAGTTGCTGACGGATTACTCGTACCCTTCGACTCCACGAGCCATTCGGGCAAGTTAAGCCAGTCCTTGGTCGGCATGTCGAGCGTCCAAGGATGCTCAAACCCCGAATGGTTGAAAATCATGTCCATCACCACCTTCAGTCCCTTTTGGTGGGCCTCGTCGCAGAGACGACGATAGTCCTCGTTCGTACCAAAGCGGGGGTCTACTCGATAATAGTTTGTCGTAGCATAGCCGTGATAGGTGGAGTAACCGCGTTCGTCGTCGGGCGAGTCGTTTTCTAAGACGGGGGTCAGCCAAAGGGCTGTTACCCCCAACTCCTTAAAGTAGTCTAAGTGTTCGCGAATACCGTTCAGGTCGCCACCATGACGCAGCGAGGGTTGTGTGCGGTCTTCCTTGTAAGCTCGCATACCCTTCACTTGTGGATTATGACCTGCACCCTGTGCAAAGCGGTCTGGCATCAGCATGTAGAGTACGTCGCTGATGTCGAAGCCCTTGCGTTTCTTGCCCTCCATCTCGCGCTGCTTCAGCACGTAGGGTACAGTAAAACCCTTCACTTTCCTCTTTTCATTTTTCAATTCAAACTTGAGAATCATCGTGCCAGCTTCGGCACCTTTCACGTTTAAGTACACCAACAGATAGTTGGGTGAATCAAGGCGTACTAAGCTGTCAATCGTGACACCCGGATAGTCCGTCGTCACGGATTCAGCATCGCGGATGCCCTTGCCATACACCATCAACTGCAACGAAGGGTTCTTCATGCCCACGAACCAGTCGGTAGGTTCGATGCGGTTAATCACTGTCGTACTCTTCTTGGCTGCACTCATTGTCATCACGTTTGCCATCAAGATGGCTGTTAATAAAATAAAACTTCGCATATATCCGTTTTTAGTTTTCTCGGCAAAGTTACAAAATATTTCTCTTTTTGCATTACCTTTTCACTTATTTTTTACCATATACCATAGAATAAAGAATAAAGAACAAGGAAATGACTTGAAATATTTGGTAGACTCGAATAAAATAAGTATCTTTGCACGTAGAAATATGTCTAACTATAATTATTTATAAACTAACTATGAAGACTCGAAACAGTAAGGTTCAGGGGATGGGAAAAGGTCTTTTACCATTTTACCTTTTTGCCCTTTTACCTTTAGTCGGCTGTAACTCTGCTGACAAAGTTACTAAGAACACCATTAATCAGGAAGAAGTGATGGGTAAGATGTCCCTTGAAGACAAGGCCCATTTCGTGATTGGTGTTGGTATGAAAGGTTTCTCTGGTGATGATGCCGTTATCGGCGCCACACAGAGTCTCGTTCCCGGTGCCGCTGGTACTACCTATCCTCTCGACTCGTTAGGCATCCCGGCTGTCGTGCTGGCCGACGGTCCTGCCGGACTCCGCATCGACGCCACCCGTGAAGGCGACACAGCTACCTACTATTGCACGCACTTCCCCATTGGTACGCTACTGGCTTCTACATGGAACACACAGCTCGTAGAAGAGGTTGGTCAAGCCATCGGTGAGGAAGTGAAGGAATATGGTGCCGACGTATTGTTAGCTCCTGCCCTCAACATCATGCGTAACCCGCTGTGTGGCCGTAACTTCGAATACTACTCTGAAGACCCTGTGGTGGCTGGAAAGACTGCTGCCGCCTATATTATTGGCGTACAGAAGAACGATGTTGGTACGAGTATCAAACACTTTGCCGCCAACAATCAAGAGACCAACCGCATGAACACCGATGCGCATATCTCACAGCGTGCCCTGCGTGAGATCTACCTTAAGGGCTTCGAAATCGCTATCAAAGAGGCAAAGCCTTGGACGGTGATGACCTCATACAACTACATCAACGGTGTCTACACCTCGGAGAGCAAGGACCTCGTCACCACTATCCTACGTGATGATTGGGGCTATGGGGGCACGGTGATGACCGACTGGTTTGGAGGCAAGGACGGTGCTAAACAGATGTGGGCTGGTAATGACATGCTGCAGCCTGGCAAGGATGAGCAATTCGACTCGATTGTAGCTGGCGTCAGGAGCGGCAAACTCGACGAGGATGACCTCGACCTTTGCGTACGGCGCGTGCTTAACCTTGTGGAGCGCAGTCCGCGATTTCAAGGTTACAAATTCTCGAACAAGCCTGACCTAAAGACTCATGCTGCCGTTACCCGTCAGTCGGCTGCCGAAGGAATGGTTTTGATGAAAAACAACGAGGTCCTGCCTCTGAAAGAGAGCGTGAAGAACGTAGCCCTCTATGGCTGCACCTCCTACGACTTCATCGCTGGCGGTACAGGTTCAGGTAATGTGAACCATGCCTATGTAGTCTCTCTGCTCGATGGTCTGAAGAATGGCGGCTACACCGTCAGCGACGAGCTGAAGACCGCATACGAGCAGTATATCGCCGAGGCCAAGGAAGCCCAGAAAAAGGCTCTCGAAGAAATAGCAAAGAAAGACAAGCAGGCCGCAATGTTAGCCAATTTCATGCCTGGCACGTTACCCGTCGAGAAGCAGTTCACAGCTGAGGAACTTGCTGCTCAAGCTAATGTCTCCGACGTTGCTATCATCACAATCGGACGCATCTCCGGTGAGTTTATCGACCGCAAGGTGGCCGACTTCAACCTCAACGCCTCCGAGTTGCAGCTTATCAAACAGGTGTGCAACGTCTATCATAAGGCAGGTAAGCAGGTGGTGGTGCTGCTGAAC